>Ga0056128_1010793_pt1 | contig 11347 bp, 6 predicted proteins | sample WorMetLIZISLAND2_FD_71113 | JGI IMG/M metagenome (GOLD analysis project Ga0056128, IMG submission 71113) | Marine gutless worms symbiont microbial communities from Max Planck institute for Marine Microbiology, Germany - Olavius geniculatus... ... | reverse complement strand
CCACCCACCCGCGCATAGGACCAAGTTGCGCTTAGTCGGTCCGTTACTATGGACAGTGGATTGTTACAACCTGCTGCGCTATCTATTCAAACAATCTGTGTGTTCAACAATAGCCAACACAGCGATCTCCAACGTATTTATTTATTTACTTACTTACCTACCTGCTTACTTCCCGGCGCATCGAAAGGGATCGCCTATGGCCGTGGCATACCTGCGGCACAGAGCTCTGGATTTTCATCATAACCGTCCTCACAGTCGACATTCGAGTCACACACGTAGCCTCCATAATTTACACCCACTACAGCCTGGCATCATTGTCGGTAGTCTGTTATCAGTCGCACACGTAGCCCATGGGAATGCAGGTCGACGTACTTTTGCATGGAAACGGTTTCTCCAAGTCAGGACACGGATTACCTGCAACCCACATATCATCACATCGTCACGTGACCACAGCGTACAACCGTATATACAGACAACATGAGATAGACTGTTATAAAATAAATCTCACTTTTCGCTTCTGCTTTTCACGTCTAGTCACTCACATGCCAGCGTCTCAGATTCGATTTTCGATTACTGGCGCTAAATAAATATTTTATTGATTGATTGATTGATTGACAAAGTTGCAATCCTACATGTTTTGTAAATTAGACCCCAAAATCATGGTCTCGAGGCGCCTCAAAGACAACAAAGTCTCCATGATACTGGTCTTATTTTTGGTGTTAAAAAAACAAAGTTTTTTTTCTCTTGAAAAACTTTCTGCTTTCGTCAACTTCTGCCCGCTCTTCACAAGCGACGGTGGAGCACGTGCCTATACATATGAAACTCAATTAAATTAGCAACAAAAAATGCAAAAAAAGGCTAATCATGACTGAGACCATTCGAGCGGCAGCAGAAGACCGAAATGTACTGATGCCCGAGAACAAAAACATCAATAGAAAGTCTGGCAGACTTGCGACACAAACTAAAAGCTTTTCGATTTTGCGCATGCAAGCATGTAAATGTACGTAGGCGCTAGGCCTACGCATATGTATTTATTCATTATTTTTAAAGTCAAGCTATCTAATATTCTTTATAGCTAAAATACTGGACAAAAAATTCGTGTCTGAAAGGTCACGAAGAAAATTCGGAAAATGGAAGGCAAGCTACGTTGACAGCAACCGACAAGCGCTGGAACAAGAAAGTTGTTTCTCGCGGATTAGTCGTCGCCTCGGCCAAGCGCCTTCCGACTTGCGCCAGGAACTCCTGGGCATTGACACCCATGGTGTGCCAGCGCCACCGGAAAAAAGTCGTTGGTGCAGGTGAGTGAGTTTCAGTTCGTTGTCTTTCTGCCAGCTGCAGTCTCAGCAGCACTGGCACTGGTGATGACACTCTGCTGCATATGGGCGTTCTCCAGATGGTCGACCACTGTGAAGTCCCGAGTGGCGGTGCGCCCGGAGTTTTTTTACGTTTCTGAAATGTAATGCACGTCTTCAACTTTACAGTGCTTCGAGCTAAGCGTTGAAATGAATAACGCAAACTTTAATATGCTTTTCACGATCGATGCGTTTGCATCAAACATTATTCAGACAATGTTATGTTAATTCTTTCTTTGCAAGCGACAGCTGCATGGCGCCTGGTGCTACATCGCTCCACCGCTTGTGGTGGTATGTCCGCATGCTGCTACGCGGGTCCAGCTGTTTCTTGGAATAAATAGCAGCACTGCGCGCCCGTGTCGGTACCACTAATCAGCACGAGCTAGTGTTATATGACACTGGCGCTGTTATTAGCAGCAAGTAGGCTACGTGGAAATATTGCCGAGTGAGCGCCTCTGATCACGAGTCACGAATACAGTCAGTTTGACCTGCGTCCAGAACACCGGCTCATCGTCACTCGCCTCGCCTTTCCGCTTTATTACCAATTTACCGTCGTGTTCCGACTCAAAACAGCGATTATATAGTACATGCAGGGAAGAGACCAGTGTTATTTTAGTATCACTATCATTATTACGTGGCCGTTCTAATTGGCTGTGAAATTAAGCACAGTATTCCCTAATGTTTCTAGGCTTACTCGTCCTGCCACACACCGCGAGTTGGTGACGTGAATTTGGCTGTCCATTCTGCCTTCCCGCAGATGGGAGTGTGTGACGTCACTCTACCATTAACCCCCTCACTTACGTCACATGTCGTCAGAATAATGTGAACTCTCCCCTCCCCCTCGGAGCGTGACGTCATTCATGGACACCTCTAACTAAAACTTTTCTGGGACTTTGTTTTTAGGCAATTTTGGGCAGTTTTACTTACTTAAACTGTCTCAAAATTGCGTACGAGTAGTTGTAGTTGTAGTTTTACATTGCAGACACTCCTTGCCGTTGCTGACAGTCGTTACTTGGGACATTTGATACGAGCGCGAATCATCCACGTTTATGACACTGCCCAGGCGACAAGATGTTACGCTGCATGTTAAGTAGCCAGGCTTTCTAGTGCAACTACAGGGTGCGCCGATAAGACCGGCCGTTATGATGCGATGAAAATAAAATAAAAATAACATGCTCTGTACCAAGTCAATCTAAGAACTGGAAAACATAAAGTGGCCGACGTGGTTTGAAACTGCTTAATATTCCATGCGAAAGCGTAGGCTACACCTTACGGCAAAGTACATCCTCTAAATATCGGGTGTCGTTTTCTGAGCAACTGCATCGAATTTCCACAAATTTCATGCATTACTGCTTCTTCAGACACGCAACGACAAAATGCCAATCTTTGCTTAGTGCTACAAATAAGAACGTATATAATGAAATTTGTTACATTGTAAACAACGTAAGTAGTATAAGTATTGCTAAGGCCGAAGTCATTAGATGCCATCCATGATAGTTCCACGCCGGCAGCACTTTCGCACTAATTACTTCGTTATTAGCTTGTTAACGCATATAGCAAACATCGATGGAACATTAACACAGCTCTACTAACAGAATCAGTGCGAGGTATCTATCTATCACTCATTTGCGAGCAGAAAATTGCACACCTGCAAGGCGTAGACGATATCACACCCGGCGTTTAGTTGTCGATGATTAATTATAAATGCAATTATTATTTCGACACGTTCTCTTCATAGCAGCATCCGAGAAGCTGCGATGAGTGAACGATTTGCCGTGTGTGCAGACAGTAAGGATCTCCAGGCCCGAGTCGATTTTTCCCAGAACGTTTGTACGGCTGGCATCGAGCACCTTGTTAATTTACGATCGTTTCTCGGCTATGTCAGAACATCAGCTGCGAAGTTATAGTTTGTGGCTAAAAATTATCGCAATTCACCTGGTTTTCGGCATTGCTTTGTTCGTTTTTAGTTTTTTCTTTGTTTTTCATGCTTATGGTCGTTTGCGGCCATTTTACAAGCTCCAATAGTTTACGCACGATGTTTTGCATGATTATAGGGTTTATACTTCTACCTTGGTTTTCCTAACTTCCTCTTTTCTCAATTCTTTCATTAATCCAGTTAGCTCTCTGCTACAGCTGAAACAGTTTACAGCCCTATCAAAACGTCGCGAGCTAGAATCATGAAATTCTGACTGTGTGCTGCCACAAAAGACTCTAGTTTTCGTGTGACAAAATACCGTCCACCGGGTGAGAGGATTTCCCTCGAACGAAGGCGTCAAAGAAAGGTACCGGCTAAGACGTCGTTATTCTACTGATATTGACTCACCTAGCGGAAAACGGTTGCAGATAGGCACAGACTTGCTGCTTATCATAACAAATACTGCTGACGAGCTTTCCAGGAATACCAACATCGATGACCTTGAACGACCCTGAGCCCCAAAAGTACGGAGCTTTATATAGTGATGTAGCGCACACATTTAAGAGTAAACTGCTAGAAGCAGATCAAAACAATATGTTTACGCAATTTTTAGCATTAAACGTATATTTTTAGCAATTTAATTTTCGCCACTTCTCCCTAGGTTCAAGGGGTCCTCCGTATATACGGGAGTATCAAATTCGAGTACAGCATGATAGCATTGAAAGTTGTACACTTATTCCTCAGTTGGCAGCACCGATGCTGTCGCGCGTCACGTGAGCATTGTTCAAATTAATTGCTTTTGTGGTGTTTGACTTCTGGTCAAATGCAGTCGACTACGCTGCTAGCTATCCACCAGTTATTATGTGCGCGCGCGTCACGCTCTACTGAAAGTTTATTGTATCATATCGTGATGATTAGTATTATTGTGTGATTGGCAGGAGTCTCATAACTCGAGACCGAAGCTACCTCGGATGTATACATAGACAACCAGTTGTCGACCTTGCTGCTGCCAAGTTGGCCTCAAATTCGTCTATTAATTATGCACGATTTAGAGCGCGCGAACACCGATAATAACGCTTGTTATTATACATCCGTACCTACACTTGAGTCAAAAACTTGTGCACGCTACCGTATAGTTTATTACGTTAACCACCTACGGCTTGCTGGTCTAGTTGTTAGGTCGTCGGAAGTGCGATTCGATTCCTGCCATGGCGCTATATAGGACGCTCTGGCCCGCACTTTTGTTTGCACAGGTTTACTGGACTGGAGGGAAGGGGAAAGTGCAAGACCAGGCGAAAATCGCGTAATGCGGCGATTAGATGGACCGGAAATGACGCTAAAGAAGCACCAACCGACGCGCGGTGGTCAAAGGCAGACCGAACCACTTGAGTCGTGCGATGGTGCGACCTGAGCTATAGGCTATCTGAGGTGTATTAGATAGTCCATAGCGTAGGCAGAGCGGACGACTGAGGTTCAAAGACATTGAAAACAGCAATTATAACTAGCAAAGATATCGGCATGCTTCGTCCCGACATGTATGCGGCCATCCATGTGCTTGCCCAGGGTCGTACGCGCCCACTGCACAGCGCCGTGTGCAGTCAGCGCTGAAAAACCAATTCCATTACGCCGATTTTCCCCGTGACGCCCGCGATCCGTGACAAAACACGGGGGCGGTCTACGACTTGGTACTTGTCCGTTAATTCACCCGCACCTGAATTAACTGCTAGCGTTAAGCCTAATGGCAGGGTTAAGGTTAGAGATAGGGTTAGGGTTGAGGTTATGATTAGGGTTAGGGTTAGGGTTAGGGTTAGGGTCAGGATTAAGTTTAGTGTTAGCGTTAGCCTTAACAAGAATAATTCGGGTGCGGGTGAATTAACGGACAAGTACCTACGACTTCGCCGTTTCTCCCTATAACAAGTCCGCAACTTTCAACCAACGATATCTAAAAATAGATTTTGTGAAAATTCGCAGCTCGATGTACGCGTTTCGTCTCGTTTTTATCTGATTCGAGGTAGTTGACAATAATTTTGCCGTTTCCGTTTAACAACCAACGAATGCAAACGATTTGAAACGAACGGAGTAAATGATGACGATTGACGCCAATGCGTGATTGGTCGCTGACCGGCGATTGTGCAAAGTCCGTGTGTCTTGTCGTCCTACGGATGCACGAGCATGTGCACGAGATCTTTTGAGCCGAGACCGAGACGAGACCGACACGTTAAGGATTTGTCCGAGACGAAATTGGGACGAGACGTTAGTAGGCTACGACTCGAGACCGTCTCGAGACTGAGACGTCGAAACCGAGACCACATCCTTGTGTCGTCGTTCGCGTTCACAAATTCCATTAGAATGAGCTTGTCGACTTTTCAAACAATATCGACACTGCGAGATGGTTTGAATCCCCGAAACTTTTCTATGACATCCCCATTTTATGGTAGTCGTCCGCGACTTCCCCGTGACAAGTAGACGACTTTCCCCGAAATGACCTTGCGGGAAAGTTTCGGGAGAAGTCGGCGTAATGGAATTTGGGCGTAACCGTACAATCGCGTGAGCTGCCAGTCTGCGTAAACATTTACGCGAGATATGTGTCGTTTATGCTGAAAGTTTTTTGACGTCTTATAATAGGCTATAGACCGTCGACTTTTCACCTATCAGCTGAAACACAGACAGGCGGGTTATTCATGATCCTTTTTGATTTATCTACGCCTTTTCAAGCCAGGAACTCGTGCGGTACAAACGGACGGACAGGCGGATAGAGGGCTACTAAATACGACAAAAGCATGCGAAATTATGCCTAACTCGTAAATCCAGTGAGGAATGGAGGGAAGAGAAACGATACATAAAAAAGAAAAAACGAAATCAAAAAAAGAGGAAAAGAAAGGAATGGAGTTGGAAATTGAAACGTATAATTATGGCATACTCTGTGTATATCGTTGTAACATAATGGCGTAAATTGTACCAGATGGTGCAAAAAACTAGAAGATAGGGCTTATATGTTTTGCGTTGATCGAAGGAAAGTTGTGGAAACAGCTGTTTTAGCAACAATCATTGCCGCAAAAGGCGGTAGTGTTTAACACTTCGCTGCAATGACTAAGGCTATTCGTTTCGAAAACTGTCCGATTGTTCGACATGAACAAAGCATATTCCATTTTTATGGGGCACCCTGCAGTGAGCAGAGAGTTAATGGCTTTGTCTCATTTATGTTACATGACTTCGGTCTGTGCGAAGCCGGTTCACAATAACGCGCTAAAACGCACGCAATGAGTCCGACCAAAATACAACAGTTCGGTCTTTTTGCGATAACGTTTTTTCGCTGTTATTATGCGTGTTTAATGATAGCTAGTATTTTACTGTGAATCGATTTCAATGGTTATTGTTTTTACTGTTAAGTATTGTATTTTCGAACTAGAGAAAGCACTCGGAGAGCGCAGGTACCTCCGCCAAGGCAAAGCTATTCGCCAGGTGGCGTCATCATCTTCGCTTTGCCAGCGGTTCCCTTATGCCCCCTTTAACGCAATGGTAAAAAAAAATTTCAAAGTGATCCAAAATCCAGGATTCCTGCCAGATCACGCCCAAAATTTAATCACTGGTAGTTTATGCCGTGCCCGACATACCCTCAAAATTTCAGAAAGATCCGTCCATAACTTTTCGAGTTATCTTGCTCACACACAGACAGACAGACAAACAGACAAACAAAGTCCGACAAAAACATAACCTCTTTGGCGGAGGTAATGTTGTAGTAGCGATTGGGATAAAATTTCCCACTTCGCTTTATGCTTTTATAATAACTTGCGAAATTTGATTGTTTACCTGTAGGCTACAACAGTACTGTTCATTCATATTTCCCAACGCAATGGACACTTCAGATGACAGTTTGGTTCCTCAACAATAGACTGACATGTATTTTTTGTTTGATAAATTTTCGTCAGCTTCGCTGCATTTTCCGGTGCTTTTTTCATTTTACGATCTATTGTGACGTCGCCTGCTAGATGCTTATGACACAGCATTAAACGCCACTCGTCACTCAAAGCATACGTGCCCACTGACAGCAAATGTCTTGAAGGCACGATTGTAATTAATACGATTGTGATTAATGTGCACAGACAATCTGATCGACAATATGACATCTTTGTAGATATTTATCAATGATTTTGCGTCACTTTAATTACATGTGAATTGAATGACGACTATTCTGCAAAGTTGTAGGGCCCGCCGACGGTCTAAATTTCGCAAAGTGACGTGGCAAGTTATACGTTTATGCGTTTTCTTTGGTTGTTTATCTTAAAATGTAATAGTCACATTAATATTGTAGTTTGTCCAAAACTATCACAGTTATCGAAAAAGGCTGCGTGGTGCAGTTATGTTTTTTTTCTAAAAAAAGTATTTTTATACTTTCACACTAGATTTAGTTGAAACTATATAAAATAAAAACGCAGAAAACGGGAAAACTATGAATGCAAAAATAGCGCAGTATTGTTTATTACACAACTTTTAATTTATCATGTAACGAACCACTGTTCGCCAGTCAGCCGACGCGTGAGACAAACGTTTCTTTGCAGTTTCAGCTGGGCGACTAAACAAGAGGGATAGGAAAATGCAGGACAATCAAAATCCAGATGATAAAAATGCGACAATGGAAAATGCGACACCGAAATGAAGAAGCAAAAATGCAAAACTGAAAAATGTGGGAAAAGTAGTTAAACTTACATGTCAACAGAATGCGTGACTAGTAAAGCGAGGAATACGTTTAATGTCGATAATGTTTAGTGTCCACTGTTAAACGATGAAAGACATGGCTATAATCCGATCCAACCTATGTAGACTTTGAAGGGCTTATCCCGGTCTCATTCCCGTATTGCAGACAAACTAACCGCAACTGGGAATTTTGCTAGTATACAGCATGCTTTGCATGCATTTGGGTAAAGCCTCTGCAGCAATCCCAATACGAGACACTTGTGCAATCTAAGTGCTTTCTATTGTTACTGCTACGCGTCCCACCAGAAAGCCGCGTTACGTACACTGCCTTCGTCCGTCTGTCCGTCACTCTGTCTGGCCCTCGAGGGCTTGAAAACCAAGACTGAAAGGTAGCACTATTGTCGCAGAGCGCCTTTGATGGACATTTTACAGCAACTTAAGTCACTCCTACCTTTAAGTACCTTCGTTACCTGGCCTTTATTGCCGCTGTAATAAACGGCAACATCAGCAGCATCAGACTTGTTACTGCCCTTACTACGCTACTGCTGGTTTTACGTTCAGTGCGATTTTCGCTTTGCGTTCGCTTTAGTTTTTACCTTTAGTTTCGTTTCGGTTTTTATAACATTTTGTGTTTAACTTTTTGTTTTCGACTCCTTTTTCAGTTTTAGTTTGATTTTAGTTTGATGTAATTTTACACTTTGTTTTTAAATAGTTTTTTTTGTTTTACTTTATTTTTTGTTGCCAAGAACGAGAATAAAACAAAATTGAGTCGATGCTGCATTTTGTTTTATTCTTGACGTTTGACGAACTGGCTGGCACATTATGAGTCTTGCCCGTCTGTCCATCTGTCCGTTTTGTTCTCGTATGAGTTGCTAACTTGACTGCAAATAGATTTTAAAAACTAAAATTGGCGTGAACGTTTCTCAAGGCAGCAGTAACCGGTGTGGTTTAGGGTTAAGGACACTGTTCATTATCTTTGTCATCATCATCATCATCATCATCATTATCGTCATGACATACTTGTAACACGGAAATGCTGCAGTTAAAAACAAGCCATCACGCATAAAGTCAAAACTGACTTGAACATTATGTGAAACGCAAATTAAATTAGTCCATGGACGGACGGCCGCACGTGTCGGCACTGGGCCACCACCAGTTCATTATCTGCAACTAGAGACGGTGTGATGGTGCGTTAGTGGGCTTACCGTCGTGGACGCGTTTGTCGAGCATGGTCGGCAGCTGATGTCGGTAGTAACTGTTAGCTGCGGCGGCAGGTTGCAGTCGTCGGTATGGCGACGCTCCGACTGATGTTACGACCGCCATCACAGACACTGCCCAGCACACTAGCGACATCTACACGACAACGCACACAATCAAAGAAATGCCTCATTAGGCTCAGTCTGCACCATCTTCAGGTTTCTGAGAATTTTTTTTCCAAAGTTTTAGGTTTTTAGAAGATTGTTTAAAGATCCGTTACAACGCAAACGTGTCGCTACACTACCTTTTAAATTCCGGTGTTCTAAAGCTAGCATTAAACTTATTTACTACGCGTATTTCACCGTGTAGCGCTTAAAGTGTGGCAAGTTTTTTGCCGCTAAGTACGAGGATGTTTCAAAAACAGTTAATGCGTAATGAAGTTAAGACAAAAAAGTCGGCGGTTTAGTTATATGGCCATCACGACGCAAGTTCTGCAACCATGTGTCTTTTACGTATGTCTCAGCAATCCCTATACAAATCATTCGGTTGCTGGCGTCCCCTAGTGCTGTCGGCGTCGTTGCGTTATTAATATAGTCTACTATTCAGCACCTAGAGGTGATTCCCACACGATGCTCGGCAGCTACCCAGATCTGTTGTGATTGACATCATGCTGCACAGAAAAAAATATCCCAAAAGCAAATGTGGGCGTCGCCTTGCAAAGACACCGAGAGTAATATTCATGAGAGAATTGATGTAAATCTACTGCCTAAAAGTCCAGTCATCTTAAGCGCAGAAAGCATAAGGTTTTATTGCTTTTTATTAATGCCTATTTGAATGAACGAAACACGCAAAAACACATGGTTAGATTAAAAACATAAAAAATACTAGACCAAATGTTTTTAAAATGTACAATTACACAGAACGCGTTCAACAGTACGACAAAAAATCTGCCGTTGACTTCAACCCACTAATTTACATACTTCTGCTTTGCCAAAGCTAAAAATTCATATAATTTAGTCAGTTACTCTGTTTCTGCGTATCCACTTTCACAGACTGCCAAATGTCAAGATAATAATACCGGCAAGAAGAAAAAACCTAGGCCTATTTGTAGCTAAATTTCTTTCGTTAAACTTTATTCTACAGTATTCGCGTGTGTCAGCCGTGTTTAACAGCAAGATGGCAATTGCCCACTGACTTAATTGATTTTTCTCACACTGTCCAATCCTGCATATCTTATCACTTAGTCCCGACCACATATTTCAGTCCGTCTCGCATTTTCCTTTCTTGCATTTTTATCGTCCGTGTTTAGGCGACACTTAGGCGACGATAGAACCGCGCTACTCCGGTGAGTGTGTGTTGTCCGTCCTCAGTGACGTAGTGCGTAAGATCTGCGTTGTATTGATAGGTCTCTAAGTGATTCTGCTCCTAGTGCTGGGGAGTCATAATTTCTACTAGGTCCGCAGCGAACATTTGTTAGTACATGCGTATAGGACACTGCGAGACTGTACAGGGAGGCGCACAAACTCCACTAGTTCGATTCGCTACTGGATTTGTTGGACAACATATCGTACAACCAGCTGTACAACGTCTTGTCATGTTAACATGTTTGTTATGGATTGTTTCAGGATTTTCACATTTGCAGACTTTGTCCTGATTAGCAGCTTGCTGCGGCGTCTGTATAAAATTTGTTGTGGATTTGTTCTCGAGCTTGTCGTGCAACAAAATTCATCACAAATTGGAGTTAATGGAGTTTGGACACAGATTGTAGCAGAACCAGAGACCGGTGGGCGTGTACAGTGTGGTGATTTAGTGAGTAGCCTAGAGTTTTGCGTCCCGCTAGACAATTTATAGGTCGCTTCGGGGACGGTCACTTCAGGCAATCACTTGCACTGGCAGTAACAGCAAATATCAATAGCACAAATCAAACATACTAACGCACAAAACGAATTGCAAGAACAAACTACCTACACATCTAGTCACGAACATAATACTAAACAACAAAAGATGCACACATACACACGCACACGTATACTATCTTATACTATCATATAGGCTACTATCTAAAATGAATGTACAAGACATTAGTTTATACACTTGTTAACGGCAACATTTAAGGACTTGCACATCGAAAACAGCAAAAATTACAAAAGGTGATATTGCCCGCATCACACTGACTGTGTGTCAATGT
>Ga0056128_1010792_pt1 | contig 11348 bp, 10 predicted proteins | sample WorMetLIZISLAND2_FD_71113 | JGI IMG/M metagenome (GOLD analysis project Ga0056128, IMG submission 71113) | Marine gutless worms symbiont microbial communities from Max Planck institute for Marine Microbiology, Germany - Olavius geniculatus... ... | reverse complement strand
GGGGAAAGGAGGGGAGGGAAAAAGGGAGGGAAAAAGGGAAGGAGGAGGAAAGGAGAAGAGGGTGGGGGAAAGGAAGGGGAGAGAGTGAACCCCCCAAAGATTTAGTGAAATGACGCCACTGCCTATATTTGCCAAAATTTTGATTGAGATTTTGATTAAGAAAAACTGGAATTGTTTTTCAGTTGCTAGTAAAGACTTAAAGAACGAAGAAATTTAACAAAATCTAATTCGTGTCTCGTACGTTAATCTTAATAGCAATAGAAAGTTATATTTTATGCTTGCAAATATTCTGTAGCATATTAAACACAATAGCGTCAGATGAGCCGCCACAAATGCACAACTTTCAATTGTAGAATTTAAGACATCAAGTATAATTAGATGCGTGCAATGAAAAACAAAAATCACTGTGACTTCTGCCACATCCTGTTCTTTCGTTTGCGGTTTTCACAGACTGCTATGAATCAAAAGTACTTGTACGAGCCATTCTTGTCTAGATTGCATTGAAACTTGTACGTCAAACCAAAAACATTCGAGCTGTCTTTTGGCGATAACTTAGTTTGCCATAATGTGAAGTTCGTTCGCTGTTGCATTCTAAAATCAACTCCAGAAATGACAGATTAGAATCTTCGACAAAGAAACAAACAAAACCGTTTGCTGGCAAGACAATGTAGTTGTAGTTGGTTTGTTATAGCCAACAACAGTACTGATAATTACACTTGCAATCCAGACGCCAGTCGATGGGAACTAACAGAACTGCAATAGTGTGGGTTGTTCATTGTAAATTATAAATTATAAATAATTATAAATAAGTCGGCTTGTGCAAAGTACTGGTTGCTATTTTCGTATGTCATGCTAATCAGGCCTACACAACAACAACTATCGCACTAACAATTCTTGCATGCCATTAAACATATTGTCACTTTCTCACCAAAATTTGTCCCACGGACGGAATCGATTAAGCACTGCGCTTTTTAGTAGTCGGTTTTTACGCGCGAGCTATAGCGCATATTAGCTATGGTAGGCCTAATTCTGTCTTGGTGTCTGTCTGTCTGTCTGTCACGTCCCGGTACCGATTAGAGGAAAGGTGAGATAGAGATATCGGGTATAATTCACTGCATGATAGCCTAGAGCCTCTAGTATTTCGTGACAAAATTTCATGCTACTGGTAATGGGGGTCCACACGAACGAGGGGAGAAAAGGGGGCTTCCCTTAAGAAGGCGTAATTCTACCGTTATTGGCTCATCTAACGGTTGGCTCTTGTTAAATACGTTTTGGTACAAAATACTTCTCCCGATTCCTGTAAACGCATCAAGTAATTTTTTGGTAAGGTTCCGCTTTCTTCCACTTTGTTCGTCGCCCGAGGTGCATGTTTCACTTTCGGCGCCTTTGTCTCCCCGTCTGCTCTACACTAAAAGTTTCGCCACTACCGATATTATAGGCTTGCGTGAATGTAATAGGAAAAAAACGGATAGAAATAAGATGTAAAATCCAGACTACAACAAAAGCACTTTGCACCTTATTTAGATTAACAAATTAGGCACTGATAGATTGCTTCGTTCGGTGTTTTCATGGTCAGTCACGTCCGTCACTTATCCATACATGAATCAGCTTTTTGGGTTATTGTACAGTAGGAACTCCCTGTGCCTGTCACAAGCTGTCACCGTATACAATGGAATCTGCTCCATGACCCGGTATATACGTGCAACAGGGTGTCAGGCACGGCATCTGGGAAGTATATCTACAGGGTGCGGAAAATGTATCCCACAAAGTTGTTCGCCAATTTCTGAGCAACCGCTCCGAATTTTAACGCAAAATTTCACATTGCTGAGCTGCATTTGATATTGTTTTACTGTTGCAAAGTTATGAAGTTTATTGCGAGGAAACATTGTGATTATGCACATGGGAAAATATAGCTTTGTGAAGAGTAACGCGTATTGAAAACAACTGAAACAATATTTTGTTGCTAGTGACGTCAAAGTGGCGTGAAAATTACAAACAATGTCTATATCGTGTTTGTTGACAATTTTTCAACTGGACGAAATCCGTCGCTGAACTCGAACTGGCGCTGCAAATTGTCTGGGACAACTTGCTATCAACAAGACTGTTAAAAACTGCAGTACAAGGTTAAAATGCATGTCTGAAAAATGGTGGTGGACACTTTGAGTACTCACAGTTTGGCAAACTGTTACTATGTTTTCGAATTATGATTTTTTTAAGCGGCGCAAACATCATGCGCCTTTCGTTCTGCGCACGTTGCGCTGCAAGTGAACGCGCGAAATGACGATGCGGCTGCAGAACAAAATTCCAATAACATTGTATGATTTACAGATAATAAAATACCTTCTGGCATTCTTAATAAAGTTGTAGAATTTTGCTGCAAAATTTTCAGCGATCGCTAAGAAAATGACAAAAAAACGTAGGGGATAATTTTTTTGGCCGCACCCTGTGTACACTGCATATTATAGGCCTACCCGAGGTTTGTGCAACTGACTAATTGCGTACGAACTGCATGCATTTTAACACTTCGCTTTGTTGTAGTATTTTCCCAGCAACAATGTTTAAATGTATACAGGAGTGCGAAAAATTTACATTTATTTATTTACCATGCAAAGCGGACAGTCAGTATAAATTCGTTGTACAGCCACATGCACACACGACGTTTGCATTTCACAAGGTAGTGTAAAAACAACATTAAGGTGAGGTGGGCAAAATTGCAACCGTTTACGTTATGTTTCTTCCTGACGTTGCGTGCATGCTAAAAATTACTAAGATCGGCCAATGTTTCATGAAGCTATTCAAAATTTAAAAAATGGTGTGCTTTTGAGACACGGTGTATTCATTTTACCGTTCTCTTACTCTTTCAGTGTCTCTGTTACTGTGTATATGGACCCAAGTGGTATGAGTCAAAATGTCAAAATGTCAAAATTGATTGACTGACGGAATGTTGTTAGTGACTAATTTGGTAGTGTTAAGCACTAAGTATGGATAGGGCACTTGGCCGGGGAACTTGACAAGGGGGAACAAATGCCTTTGATCTATTCCAAGACAGCTTACAGAATGACCGGCCGAATAGGCCTACACAAATTCCTGTAATCGCCATTGGAACAAACGGTCTGCATGTGGACCCAGTTAGTACTTCTGCCGAAGACGTAGGCCTGCGTGCCAGTCACGGACGGTTCTGTTTATGGACCAATGTGACCACTGTTCAGTTACCTGTCCAGGCGGAACTCATTGACCTATACAGGTGTGACCGATAGTCGGAGTGATATAAAAGCGCGACAGTTCTCCCCTTTGACCGTACTAACAACTTGTGTGACAGATTGGTGCATGATTACTTGGCGTCTGACTGCACGTTAAGATACTGCCGGTAGGTCTAAATCAACAGAACTTTCTGCGCAGTTGGGCTCGTGTTTAACAGTATTTGTTCGTTTCTTGTATTTGTGTTTTGTATATGCGTAAGCCTATTCATTTTAAACACGGGTGTAAATCATATTAGACTATTATTAAATATTAGATGTAAAACAAATACACTGTTTTAGTATTTTCTGTTTTGTATCTTAAGCAATGATATATGAGTATATGATTAAGTATAGATATATGGTCTGTCTGTGTCTGTCTCTGTGATTGCTATCAAAATATTTAGATGAAGAAAGATTGATATTAATCATTTATGCAACTTTTAAATCTATTTGCGGGTTTGTTGTTTAATTTTGTACATAATTTCAGTAGTTTAAATACAACTGACTATTAACCTTTATCAATCAAAATATACTTAGTAATTGTTCGTACAGCCTACTTTTTTGAATTATTACATCGACTAATTGCAATTCTTGCATAATTGTCGGTTAATTTATTTGCTGACGTACTGTGGCGAAAAAGGTAATTGTGATCCATATACTGTAGATAACAGTTTTGGTGGTGGTGGCGTGGCGTAACGCGTTTCATCCAATCAACGAAGTTAGTCTACACCGGGCCGTGTTAGTACTTGGATGGGTGACTGTAACTGTTATGTAACCAGCTATTTAGGTCAACTCAGCCTTTTATCCTTCCTGAGTAGGTAAACTGAGTACCGGCTCATCTGGCTGGGATTAAGGCGGGTCGCGTTCACCTGTGTCGGGTAACAGGTAACACTGCGTGATCCCGTATGGCAGGTGACGCTCCGTAGCTCTGCGAAGGGTTTGCTCTTTAAGAGCTGTACACCATTTTAACCTTTATCTTTGCTGTTATTGTCGCTGTTCGTGCAGGAGACAAGCCAAGATGTTGCGAATGAACTTGCTGCTGAGTCTGGTCGTGGTTCTCACGGTGCTCGGAGTGATGGCAACGGTGACGCAGGCCGACGACGAACTCGACCTGCCTCAGTGTCCCGCCGTTTCATCAAGTAGTTCCCGCGCCACTGACGGTGATGAAGATGATGACGATGATGAAGAGGTTGTTCCGTGTATTCCTCCGCCGGACGACCAGCCGCCGACTGAAGACGAGGGACCGAAGAAACAGCCGCTTGCACTGGACGACGAGGGATATGAAAAATCCGCTCTGGCTGGTACGATTATTATTGATTTTATATGTTGATATACGCTGGATACTTTTGATTTTAATTTTACTTAGTGTTTGAATGTTTTTGTTGCTTCTGTCTTTTTTCGAGTAGGCCTAGGCTATAATCAAACTTTAACCAGTTGAAGACTCTTTAACGGATCAGAATTTTCCATCAGTTTAAAGTTCAACGTGTCGCAACTGCTTTTCTCACGACGCCATTGCAATTCATCGTAATGGAAGTATTTTATGGAACACCTGTTCAGTATGTAATGTAGTCGTATAGGAAGTTATCTTATATTACGCATTCTTAGGTCGTCTCGTGACTTAGCACTTTCTACATATGAAATGGATGCGCTCAGTTTTAGCGAAATGGTTGTTTTTACATAAAATTTACATTTTACATTTTTACAGAAAATACGGTATGACCTTGCGATGTCATTTTTGTGTGCGCATTGTTTTTGGTGATGGTCTTGGTGACGACTGACGAGTAATGCAGTGGCATAGCCAAGAGGCAAGGGAATTCAGCTTTCTTTTCCCCAATCCTTCAGACAAAACACGAACACGAGTTTAAACTGCACATAACATGCCAATTTGGTCACTTAACATAATTTTCAGGAAAATGAATAAAATGGTTGCCATCACATGAGATTTCATATTGTAAAGCTACAATGCACCAAATTCGATTTCGGCAGGGGCCGATCCGTTCCATACATCGATGGGAGAGTTTATAGCGGTCCCTCAGACCCCTGGGATCTTACTTCTAAGGGGACGGAGAAGAGGGGAGAAAGAAAAGGAAAAGTAAGGGGAAAGGGAGGGAAAAGGGAGGGGAAGAAAGTGGGAAAGGAGATAAGAAAAAAGGGGATTGAGCCCCCTTTAACTCACATTTCTGGCTACGCCACTAAAATAATGCGTTATTTTCTGTATCGTTAACGCAGAGAGCAGCAGTCGTGTGGCGCTGCTGAGGAACTACTGCGTACGCCCGCGTACGTACGGGCCGTACTCAGCATGCTGCAACGGCGTCGTCTACAACCGGAGCGCCAGCGTCTGCTGCCGCGGCGTACAGGACATAGTCGGCGACTACACGGCATGTTGTGGCGGCCTCCTGTACAGTCCCACCCACCACCTGTGCTGTCCGGACAATATCCCTCGCTACAAGACTCACGGCGTGTATACGCGGTGCTGCGGATCAACGGTCTACGACTATCGCGAGCGCCGATGCTGCAACGATCAGGTGCGTAGATGCAATAAACGTTTTAACGTTTTTAATATTCTTGCTACGTTCTTTTACACGTTAAACGTTTTTTTTGTTTTGTCAACGTTTTTAAAATGTTTATTCTAGTTTAGGTCTAAATTAGAACTTAAAGAAGCACTTTTGTAAGCACAAAATGAATTAACTGACCAGTGATGGCAACTTACTTAGTTGGTCTAGTGATAACCTACTTAGTTGAATTGAAATTGAATACAGTCTTCTCAGTCTTTCTCTCTTTATACGCCTTGTCTCAGAAAAAAACAGTCACAATTGTTTTTGTCATAATTTTGTCAAATTTCAACTAACTTTGATAATTTTAGCATAAATAATTAAATATAGCCAAAACGAAAAAAATATGTAAGATGTACTCATTTTCCACCTCACCTAATTTCTGTCAATGCACTACCTTGTAAAACATAGATGCTGCAAATTGCTGCATAACGCTGAGTTGTTGTCTCAAGTAAACGTTGTAATGAATTAATTTAGCACAAAAACACTTAAATGTGAATTATTTAGCAGAACTATAAAAATGTATAACCAATCACTCGGTAAATTATCAGCATTTATGCTCATAGTGTGCCCAGCAGACACGGACACAATGGCTTAGATGCAACGCCAATGGCTGATAGCGGAATCAAAGGTTGACTGATCAAACCACATTCACTTGTCGATTAGATGTGTTTTAAGCTCATCAGTCAGCTATTTTGTTGTCTGCTGTTTTTACCGTAAAATATTTAATACCACAAAGTTACTGAACACATGGCACTTTCTGTCAAATTGATAATGCAAAAGTGAGCAATTTGATAGCCTACAAATAACCACCGTGTATAATGTAACAATCTGGAGCATCTGTGTTTCACATGGTAGTGCGTTGACATAAATTAGGTGAGGTGGAAAAATTAGTGCATTTTGCACAATTGTATCGTATTGGCTAGCTCTGTTCCAAAAATTATCAAAGTTGGTGGAAATTTGACAAAGTTATGACAAAAACAATTTTGTCTGTTTTTTGAGATACGGTGTAGTTCCAGCTATACTACACCTACGGATTAGGCCTAGGCAAGAGGTTGAACAAATTAGGGCTTACGTTATTACTTAACGTTTTAAACGTTTTTTTTAAATTTCTGCCACGTTAACGTTTTTTTTTGTTTTTTGAGACTTTTTACGCGCGAGAGCTAGCATAGCTTGCTATAGTGCATATTAGCTACGATAATTCTGTCTGACCGTCTGTCCGTCGGTCTGTCTGTCACGACCCGGACAGTGGTTAAAGTATGAGTGGACGCGGGGAAACGCAGTTCCCCTATTTCTGGTTTTAAGTTCCCGCACCTTCAAGTTCCCAAAAGACGCAGCTGCTCAAAACCATCAATAGGGGTCCGGAGACAAACTAGCGTTCCACCTCCTCTGTATTTATATTTTTATGACTGGACCCGGAATTGATTTAAGCTCAGGTGAGAAGAGACTTCGGGTTTTCATTGTAGTCATGATATCCCAGAGTCTCGAGTATTTTGTGACGAAATTTCATTTCGCTGGGTGAACGAACGAGAGGCGAAAGAGGAACACCCCTCCCTAAAAAGATGGTTATTTTATCGCTATTGGCTCGTCTTGCTTAAAACGGTTGCAGATAAGCACAGACATGCTACTTATCATAGCAAGCATTATCCACGAGCTTTTTAGGAATGTTAGCATCGATGACCTTAAATGACCTTGAACCCCAAAATAGGCGGTTTTGTGAATTTTTCGCGATTTCGGGCTGCGACGCACATTTCAAAAGTGATTTGCGCCGAAATGGCTCGAGATAGACCAAGGCAACCTGCGTATGAAATTTTCGCCATTGAATGTAGATTTTAGCACTTGAAGTTTCGACCCCCTACTTTTAAGGAGGCCTGCGCATGTGGGTGTCAAAAAGGGTATCCCAAAAATAGTTTTTTCGCTATTGGCTTTTCGCTATTGGCTTGTCTATCGTGAAAACGGTAGCATATATGCACAGACATGCTGCTTATCTTAACAAGCAATTGTGACGTGCTTTTTAATGGTATCAACATCGATGACCTTGAATGATTTTGAACCTTACAAAATAGGGGTTTTTGGCGATTTTTGGCTGCAGAAAAGTGAATTGCGACGAAATTGATGGAGAGAGGCCATGATTACTTGCGAACAGGAACTGTTATAGGCTCGCGCGCGTCTCATGCGCAATAGCTTAGATTTCTTGTTATATCTATGATCAGGTGTACGACCCTGACCGGTACATCTGCTGTTCGGGGGAGCTGAGGCGAAGGAACTATGGAAGCTACACGGGCTGCTGCGGACGCTACACCTACAACTACCGCACCCAGATCTGCTGCAACGGCCAGGTACGACCTGAGGTTCTATGAATATGACGTGTGCATCATACAAACATGGGGCCCGATTTACAGATAATATCGTAGGAATATATCTTGAAGATTTTTTCAATACCATCACGAGACCAAAGCTGAGCTGTCCTAAGATTACCCGAGGACATGTCTTGAGCGAATTCACAGAACTTTTTTTCAGCATTTACAAGACCTGTGACAAAATTGCAAGATATAGTCTTAAGACGTGTTATTGTGTCATGTTGTGAGGGTTTGGTTAATGAGCTGATTGTAGTAAGATGACTGTAAGATGACTGTGACAATGTCTTGACATTATCATAAGATCTTTTGTGAAGTGGACCCATGGTTTCACTTTAGGACGTTGCTTAATTCTTATTCCTGGGTTTTTACTGGCTGCAGCATAAATGTGCAATTTTATTGGGCTCCTCGAGATTTTGTTCTACAGGCTCTTGTCAGAAGCTGTCATAGTTTAATTTTGTGACAATTTTTTAGAAGACTAAACTTTTATTTAGACAGCGTGTTGGCTAATAAGCATTCATTCATAAGTATTTTTCTCATGTAGGTTTATATTTATTTCGAGTCTTCTAATTAGTCACGGATCACCGGTGTTTCATTTGTCAGGTACGACCGCGGACGTACGGCTCGTACACGCGGTGCTGCGGTACGGAGGTGTACGACTGGAGGCGGTCTCTGTGCTGCGCCGGTACGGTGAGGGATCGTACCCACGGCCGGAATTCTTCCTGCTGCGGAGACCAGGTAGGCCTACACGATTCACAGACATTGTCATAAAATTTATCTTAAGATATGTGTTAAGAGCAAAGTTAAGAAAGCTAATATATCACAAGATATTTATTTATTTACTTAAAAACTACGAATTGTCCTAAGATACCAAAAGTGAATATAAGATTTTGTCTTAAAATATATATGTTTAAAATGTGTTGTAAAGGTTCTGTGATGTTGTCATAATCTGTATTTTAAGATATGTTTTTTGAGACCACCGTGAAGCAGAAGATGTCCTACGATCACGTTACGTACGACATGTCTCAAGTAAATTCACACTCTGAACTTGTCTTAGATATAAGTTCTTATAAGATTAGATTTGTCAATCAATTGCAGCAAGATTGCTGATTGTGTCATAAGCTACAAAGACATGTCTTAAGAGTTGTCGTGCGTGTTCTGTGGATTAGCTCATTGCCCTAAGATGGTCGTAAGTGTGAAAATGTCTGATGTTCATCTTAAGATGTTCTGTGAATCTGGCCCCAGGTGTACAACTTCCAGACTCACCGCTGCTGCAAGGAGACGGTCGTGCCGAAGATCTACGGAATCTACTCGCACTGCTGCGGGGCAAACATCATCAACGGTCGCTACTACTCCTGCTGCGGAGAGGTCCCCTACCACCGTGCCACGAGGATCTGCTGCAAGCGCAAGGTGATATAAGGAGCTAAATTATGAAATAACATTGACACTGATATTAAATGTTAACATTCCTTCAGCTAATATCTACCAGTTAGTGCCTGAATTATTTTAGTTTGCCATCAAATTAGGTGTCCCATTATTGGGGACGCTAGGCATGAATGGGTTAAAAAACTATAAAATGTTCATTACTACACCTACATTACAATAGTTATTGACTTCAACTGTTTGGCTTCACTTATCTTATACCTCATGATCACTTCACTATTTTTTTCTTTCCACATCAGTATAATACTGTTATTTATCTACTTATTGTAGGCCTAATTGCGGGTCTCCGTTACAAGCTCTAGCTACATATAGGGGGAACTCGCTGCACAGCATAACTGCATTTAATATTCCATTGATTGTTTGCTGCTGTCTTGTGTTTTTTCTCTGCCAGTTCGTTAGCTTAGTTAAGACCAAAGTTAGCTTGGTAGTGAACGGTAGGGGGTCGTACTTACGATTGAAAGATCACGGGTTCAACTCCCGGTCCGGTTACTATGAGATGGTTACTACTTTGAAGGGTGAATGTCTGCAGACATGTAAACCATCTAGGCATATAACCAACACCAAGATGAACTCACCCTTCTGTTCTTCCGGGGTAGGTAAATAGTCTGTCTGGCTGGAGTTAAGGTGGGGCACCTTCCTTCACTTGTCCTGTGGCAAGTAACACTGTGTGATCCCATATGGCAGGTGACGCTCCGTAGCTCTGTGATTGGTTTTCTATTAAGAGCTGTACACTAGCTTTATCTTTTCCCATTGTTGTTTGCCCGTCATTTTCTGCTGTGGCAAATAAACCTGTATGCATGAATATGATTGTTTGATTGACAGGTGATCCGTGACCGTGTGTTCGGCTCGTACTCGCGCTGTTGCGAGTCGGTGGTCTATGATTGGAGACGGAGCATTTGCTGTAAAGGAGTCCTACACTGCAAGCCGACCGACTCAGTCACTCTCCATTGCTGCGGCAACGAACTTTTTGAACCGACCAATCAGATCTGCTGCAGCGATTGTCCGGGGATCGCTATTAGGCCGCCGATTGATCAGACACCTCCCGAGGTCGGTGGCAACTAATGGGCATGAAGGGCGCTGAAGCAACGGACGATGATGCCCTGATCTACAATTTGTTTCTGTCTCCTTACTTAACTGATTAATTCGTCGCCAGTCTTTACATGTTCAAATGATATAGAGAGATTTTATCGACCAGTGGCAGATCCAGATTATTTTGGAATAGAAAACGGAAGGGTAAAGCGTAGGGTCTGGGAAAGGGGTCATGCCTCCTGTCCAGAAAATTATTTAATATTTTATGCAAAAATGACACATTTTTTGTGCAAAATTTTTACTTTATTTAAGATGCATTCACTCAATAGAGAGAGGGGGCGGACGTCCCCTAACCCCCCGAATCCGCTACTATTATGGGATTATCCGTTTGTTAACACTATTCTTTCTTTGCTATTGAAACGTGACACAGATGTTCTGTTAACCAAATTTTTAATATACTGATAACAGATGATTCCCTGATCTACATCTACAATCATTCTTTTCTTTTCTCAAAACAAATTAGGGCCTACATATTCGTCACAAGCACTGGCGTAGCCATTAGTTGCAGCGAAGGCACATGGGCCCCTTAGAGACCAGAAAATGATAATCATCTAGCTTACTCAGTTAATTGAAATAGTGCCAAAATGCAGCACTTCATTTTTTGCACAGAAAAATCTAAAATTTGTGTGATAGCACAGTGCCTCCCGCATACCTCTCCCCTCGAAGGG
>Ga0056128_1010789_pt1 | contig 11348 bp, 11 predicted proteins | sample WorMetLIZISLAND2_FD_71113 | JGI IMG/M metagenome (GOLD analysis project Ga0056128, IMG submission 71113) | Marine gutless worms symbiont microbial communities from Max Planck institute for Marine Microbiology, Germany - Olavius geniculatus... ... | reverse complement strand
AAAACAGAAGTTCGAATCGTAGGCGCGGATGGTAACAGTTAGTCGATGGCGGTGTTGCCGGAGAAAAGATGAGTCTTGAGGTGTCGTCGAAAAGTGTTGGTAGTGGATGCTGTTCGAATGATAATTGGTAAACTGTTCCAAATACGAGGTGCGGTTGAGCTGAACGCACGGCTGGCGAACACTGTGTTGTCTGTTGGCTGGGACAGCAGTTGGTGGTCAACAACGTGAAAATAGGGGGTTTTAGTGAATTTTTCGCGATTTTGGGCTGCGACACGCATTTCAAGGGTGAATTGCGCCAAAATGGCTGGAGATAGACCAAGACAACCTGCGTGTGAAATTTTCAGCATGGAATGTAGATATTAGCCTAGCAGTTCAAATCCGGATTTTCTATATTTAAGGAAGCCTGAGCACGCGAGTGTCAAAGAGGGTTACCCCTCTAAAAAGTGGTTATTTATCCGCTGTTCGCTTGTCTAGCCTGTAAATGATTGCAGATAGGCACAGACATGCTGCTTATCATAACAAACACTGACGACAAGCTTTTTAGAAAAGTCAGCATCGATGACCTTAAATGACCTTGACCTTGCTGTTAACGCGCAAGACGCGTTTTGCTGACATTAATTTACCTTCGTCCAGGAGATTCTATTTCTGCGTCTGTCCACTTTTATTCTTTAACACGATACGGGGCTTAACTCAACTAGAAGCCCAGCTGTCGTTAGGATAGCCGACCGTACTGGTTGTCAGTGACCTTTAAAATCATCCAAGGTCAATGATTTTAAGTTATTTGAAAGCCAGTGCGCCCCTTCTTATTAGTGATTAATAGTAATCTAGGCCGTATCTCTCACAGTTTCCGAGATATGGCCAGTTTTCCATTATTATAGTGCTTTCTTACGCTTCAAGGTCATACAAGGTCATCGATTTATATGCCATTCGAAAGCCAGTATGCGACTTTCTGTTAGTGATCAATAGCAACCTAAGCCCTATCTTGCACCGTTTAGCCACAGCCGTTTACGTCCGTGACGGACAGACGGACAGACGGACAGACGAACGACAACCATGCCAATAGCTCGACCAATACTTAAGTACGGTTGGCTAGAAACTTACAAATGGATTTCGATGAACTCACTGAGGAGTATTTGAACAATATGGTCTGTCAGATTGTTTAACTGCTTTATTCTGTTAAACGCTTCAACCTTGAAATAACTTTCATACTTAGGCAATTATATTGATCGATTGTTTGATTGACAGCTACGTAACATTGATATGTCGGACTTTCACGACGCCGTGCGACGCATTCGCTCCAGCGTTCCCGCATCAACGATTCAGCAGTATGAGAAATGGAATGCCGAATTCGGCGACGTTACAATAGCTGACCGCCAGACGGCGTCCAAAAACGACACCGACCAATCGCAGCCGTGAAACGCTTTTATTTGCTGAAGAATACACGGTGTAACAGAAAAATTCTGTTGCAACTGATCGCAGCAACTTGTTGCACGGTGTATACACGGTGTTTCATAAAAAGGCACCGTTTTTCTTTCTTTCATAATTTAGTCAAATGACGATCAATTTACACAAAGATTTTTAAGATGTAGCTAAACAAATACTCATTCAAAATGTTTGGACAAAAGATGGCTTTTAGTTAAATATTCTTTGCTAGTCATGACGTAATGCTGACGTCATAGTGTGCCGCGAGTACAAACTGGCTTGTCGCAACCGGTGCTGACAGACTTGCTGAATAGCTGCTCTGCGTCGATGGCAAACTTTGTCTGGTTCATTTATGACAAACTGTTGAAGTTTTACCATTGTAGCTACAAAAAAATGCCCAAAACGATCACTTTCACACACTTGTGCGGATAGCTTAACTTTTACACCTTCCAGCAAGACAGTGCACTAACACACACCGCTTGCGAAATGGTTGAGTTTTTGGACTGCAATACGCCTGATTTTTATGACCTCATGTTGCTTAGTGCTGATACAATAAACATTTTTCATCAGTGAACAACATAAAGTTTGCCATCGAAGCAGGGTAACAACTGGCAGAACCAGCTGCAAAAAGCCAGTTTGTACTCACGACACATTATGACGTGTGCATTACATCACTACTAGCAAAGAATGTTTAACAAACGGCCACATTTTGTTGGAATATTTTGAATTACTGTTTTTTCCGCTACATCTGGTAAAAAATTTATGCAAATTGATCACCATTCTACTGAGTTATAAAAGAAACAAAAAGGGTGTTTTTTATGAAACACCGTGTATTTTAGTCTCTGGGTAGGGGTCGTGCAAAAATGACGTTATGATCACAATAGCCGTTTTTGATTCCCTCTACTTACCCACGTGAACCTATAGACTCATGTCAACTCAGCCTCATACCCTCAGCAGTTGTATTGTACTTGTTGCATTATCGTAAGCTATAACAGAACGCGTTCACGCGATACGACGCTGTTGTTGTCTTTTGTTACTACGGATCGACGGTGATATTGCAGTGTAGACGCTTTTTGTATCCCAACTGTCTTCAATGCTAGATCACTCCACTGCAGTGCTTTAGAGCTGATAAATTATTTTGTTCAACGTTCGTCAAAATTAGGGGCAGTTTAAAAAAATGTTGTTCCACACTTTGCTGTCAGTGACTGTATTATAATTGCTGTTGTTGGCTTTTTGGTTATTTTCTGCATGGCATTTTTCCATATCTCCGGCTTTGTTATCGGTTGACCAGGCCCATCCAGAGCCAAATGCAGCGGGACCCGGGGAAACATTCTCGCGGGGCCCATTCAGAGAGAAAATTTCTGAATTTTTCTTTTCAGAAAAGTGCACTCTGGTGTATGTTATATTTTTAAGCGACGTTGGGGCCCCTCAAACGTCGCGGGACCCGGGGTAGATTTCCCCTCCCCTACCCTACACTCTCGACGGGCCTGCGGTTGACTGAAAATGCCGGGCATGAATTTGACGGACATGAAATTGAAGGACAAGATATTGTTTGAAAATAGGTTACACAAGCGGACAGATCGCTACGCTTCCTGTCTGCTTGATCTTTGCCATAGCGTAGGCCTGCGGCCTCTATTTTCGGACCTTTGGGACTCAATTCGGCCTATGGCCCCGATTTCGGCTTGCGGCCTCAATTTTCGGCTCTTTGGGCCTTAACTCGGCCTGCGGCCTCGATACACAGCGCTGCAGCGTAGCACAGCGCTTACGCTCCGCTGCATCATCATGGTGACGACGTCTGCATGACGTCACACCTAATCGCGGTCAGAATTAAAACATTTCTATTTTATTGAATATATTAATTACAATCCAGTCTGCAGTTACAGGGCGCCATGGACGGTACAAATGTTCGTTAGACAGAGCTTTGAAATTCCGAGATGTTGGCGCCATGGATAACACACACTTATTTGGACACATCTCTGAAATTCCGAGATCTGAAAATTTTTTCGAGACTTCGAGCGGCTCGACTTCTCGAGATCTCGACGGCACGAGTTCTCGATATCTCGGCGATCCGCGCCCCTCAACTTAGGCTTATTTAGCCATTTGAAACATGCCTTGCATTTTCATGTCCATATGTCTGCCAATTTTATGTCAGGCTACTTCATGTCTTGCCAATTTTGTCTAAATTTGTCCTCCATTTTCGTGTCTATCAGTTTCATTCTTGGACACTTGTTCCATCATTTTCATGTCCGTCATTTTCAGCACCCTCTTTGTTATCAGGATGTTGTAACATTTTAAACAGTTTTATTTTATTTTATTTATTTTTCGTGAAATAAAAACTTTTTGTACAGGATGACGCTTAAAAAGAAACATATATGCTCATGCTGTAGTTTTGGAGACAACTTTCACGAGACTGTCCATTTGCTCGATATGTCATTTTTTGCACCACACTGTGTGCTGTACGTTGTCAACGTCTATCTACTAGACGGTATCCGCTTGTTGAATAACTGCTTTATGGGTGTTCTGGCCGTTGCCGTCGCTGGTAATTATGTCATACATGCAGCTTTTATGCGTCTCGGCTGCGTTCTAATGCATCTAACGTGTTTCAAAAAACAGTCGAAATTGTTTTTTTTATAACTTTGTTAAATTTTCACCAACTTTGATGATTTTTGGCAGAAAGATGGCCAAGACAATAGAATTATGTAAGATGGACTTATTTTCTACCTTACCTAATTTATGTCAACGCTATACCATGTGAAACACAGATGTGCCAAATTGTTACATTTCACAGTGATTATTTGTATCCGATTGCTCACCTTTGCATCATTAATTCGACAGAGGGCGCGATGTGATTAATTAATTTTGTGGTATTAAATATTTTAAGGTGAAAATAGCAGACAACAAAATAGCTGATTGATGAGCTAAAACATGTCTAATTGATGAGTTAATGCAGTCTGATCAGTCAACCTTTGATTCCGTTATCAGCCAGTGGCGTTGCATCTAAGCCATTGTGTCAGTGTATGCTGGGCACACTTTGGGCATAAACTCTGATAATTTGCAAACGAGTTGTTGTACAAACTTGCAGTTCTGCCAAATGATGCATATTTCACTTATTGTGTGTTTCATTAAGTTGTTACAACGTTCACTGGAGACAACAGCTCAGCCTTATGCAAAATTGGAGCATCTGTGTTTTACACGGTAATGCGTTGGCATAAATTAGGTGAAATAAAAAATGAGTGCATTTTACATAATTCCATCGTTTTATCCATCCGCTGGCCAAAACTTATCAAAATCCGTAAAAATTTGGCACAGTTATAACAAAACCAATTTTGACTGTTTTTTGAAACACGGTGTACAGATATTTGTAGACAATGGCAATACACACGAACGAAGAAACCGAACAAAAGATGGGCAATTATTTATCGACTTTCCAGTAAACTGTCGAAACAAAACAAAGACTGCAGCATTAATAATATGTTGCTTATAGTATTATTTTTTATCAGATTAAAAATAAATGAACTCAGTCTCGCCGATTTTTTACGAACAACTGAATAATTTGCAAACTAGGCTTATATAGACCTAGCCTGTGTACGAAATTGAAACTTTGTCTGTCATTCGGATTCTTCGAGCTATAATGTACGTAACTCTGCTGATATTCGCCGATAATGTGATCACATGCATGATAACGGTATTTTAAATACGACTTACAGCCTGTATGACGCGAAACGTTTCATTGCTGTTTTCTTCTCGGTGTGTGTAACATCTATTGGGCATTGTGCGTCACAGTGCGGCACGGTAGTGCTGACACTGCTGTAAGGGCGATGAACGTTAAGTACCGGTATAGGAAATGGCGTTTGGGGGGGGGGTCCTGTAACTCCGAAACCCCTTAACCGATTTCCATAAAACTTGGCATCAGTGATCACATCGCCCACCCGACCCCACATGCAAAATTGTACTTTTAATGACCTACATGTCAGATCTATCTGTTGCTAGTAGCTTATAGTGTGTTTACACGATCGAGCAAACATCCACAAACATCAAGGTGGCTCAAAATTGGTTCGAAAAACTTTTTTGTAACTTTTCTAAAAGACCTAAAGCCCTCAAAAGTCGAACTTTTAAAATTTTAAGGTTTTTTAGTTCTTGTGCAATTTATAATAGGTTTACAAATGAAATTAAATTACATATTTTAATCATGATATTTAGCCGACCATACTTGTAACGGTCGAGCTATTGGCATGGTTGTCGTCTTTCAATCTGTCTGTTTGTCCATTCGCTGTTCGTCCGTCCGTAACGGATGTACCCTGGCTAACGGGTAGGTAGGAGACAAATTTTTCACACGAATAATCAGCCATATGCGTGTGAAAATCGGGCGTGCAAAATTTCAGCGATCTGTTCAAAAGAGAACATTTTTGAATTGGGGTTGAATGAGTGGGGTAGTAAAATGTGCGTTTTTCAACGGAAAACTGGCCATATCTCGGAAACGAAAACGGCTAATGTTACTATTAATCACTAATAGAAAGTGGCATACGTCATGTCAGATTAGGTGGAAATTATTGGTTTTGGATGACCTTGAAAGCCGTTACGCGCTATTGTGGCTAAACGGTGCGAGATAGGGCATATGTTGCTATTGATCACTAATAGAAAGTCGCATATTGGTTTTCAAATGACATAAAAATCGTGGATCTTGAATGACCTTGAAGGTCACTGACAACCAGTACGGTCGGCTATCCTAGCGACAGCTGGGTTTCTTGTTTAGTTTTGATGTCACGTCATTTACTCAACAAAAACGACGTGATCATGTTCATCAGCATGTTCTTTTTGGGTTTAAAATTTTTGTCCCGTCTTTGTTGTACACTGAAACCCGCAAAAATTACAAACTAAAAACCTAAGCACCTTAAATCTAAAAAAGTCAAAAGTTAGGGTTTTCATCCCTGCATTTTTATAACGCCTACTTTTTAATTAGACAACAGTATCATGGTGTACGTAAGCTATTTGAGTACTTGGCGATAATTTATAAACTGAAGATTATACCGGTAGCAGATCGTGTGCAGTTGTTTTCTATTACATAAGCGTGCGTGCAGTGGGCACTGATCACAGCGACGAAGCCAGAAATTTCAGTTGGAGGGCATCGTCTCCCCTCCTCTCCCCTTCTCTTTCCCCTTTTCTCTTCTCTTTCCTTAGGAGTAAGACTTCTAAAATCCAAGTAGGGGGTCTGGGGGAGCGCTGTGAGCTCCCCCAGCGGGGTCTGGGGCGGAGCCCCAGCCGAAATCGAATTTGGGGCATTTTAATTAGCTGTAAAAGATGAGATCTGGTGGCAACAATTTTAATTATTTTGCCTAAAATAAACTGACTAAATTGGCAAATTGTGTGCAGTTTTACGTATGCTTATGTTTTGTCTGGAAGATTGGGGGGCTGATCGAGCCCCCTTCCCCCCACCCTTGGCTACGCCACACCAGTAGTCTAACTAATTACGAAACAAAGCATCCGTAAGAATCGCAAAGTAATTGGAACATTAATATAGCCAGTGGCTTCTATCCCTAGCCTAATTGTGCTTTTCGGTATTGTCGATCGAATATATTATAGGCCGAATTTATAATTATATATATATAACTCTTTATTCGCACGTATGCAGAAGACAGTAATAAAACAACAGAGATAGACCAGCGGACAGACAGACAGAGGCACATCGTTCACAATAGTCAATCAGTTATTGACATTCAGAGATCGAGTTCTCAAAGTGAAGCAACACAGCAGTTTTCACGCAGGTCCTAGTATTGTTTTTTGGCTTGTACTTCAGCTGAAAGTACTGCACGAAATTATTGTGACGATTGAAGTACTTCAGGATACAGTCCAAATAAGTATTCTTGCCAAGCATGTTGAAGTAGAAATTCCACTGATACAACTCATACAAATATTCAAAAGGCAAGTCACCACAGAAATACTCTACGCCGTAAAGCGTAGAGAATTCTAGTTTAGATAAGTAATATCTTGTTGTATTTTAGCGCCACAGCTATGCATTTCTGTGCTGCGACGCTATGGTACGAGTTGTCATCTGTCGGTCTGTCTGTCGTCCGGGTGTATTATATGGCTAAGCGTTATCGTACAGGAAAACTTTTTACACATAGGCCTATAATTAGCCATGTGTCTTAAACCAAGGCATACAAAATTTTAACGACCAACTGCAAGGGAAACATTTTTAGATTTTTAAATTTAAGGTTTATATGGAGGGGGTAGGAAAAATGTGCACTTTTCAACCAAAAATTTTGGTCATATATCGGAAACGGTAAGAGATAAAACCGAGATTGCTATTAAACACTAATATTGGCTTTTAAATAACACGAAAATTAATGACTTTGTATGCAAAAGAAGGCTACTTAAAATGCTATTTAACAAGTAATCGATTGCGTAGTGGAGGAACTAATAAAAATTTTCATAATCAGAATAACCCAACCCTACTCTCGGTTTGTTTTGACCATGGAGGTCAAGGCCATTGTCATTGTTTACATGTAACTTTGAGAAAGAGTAAGGATGTTTTTGATTTAAAATGTTTACCGTTTTTATAACTCGTGAAAAGTACTGTGTTGATGGCTGTCAACATTTCGTCAGCTGTTTGCCCTCCCTTGCCGCCGCCGCCAATGCTGGAATGTTGTCATGGACCGGGAGTGAAACTATTCGTTGTTCATCGCATGAAAAATGTGTCTTACCGGAATGCTGTATCTGAACAACGGCCAGACGATAAAACAGTTGTACGTCGCTGTATAACGAGCTTAGTGTCATCGCCAACGTATGTACTATTCTATAACGAATTACTGCAGGACTAATGTAATTCGGGAAAGGGGCAGCTGGATAATCCGAAAGTTCGATAGTCTGAAGGTCTGATAGTCAGAAAGTTTTAGGGTTTTTTTTCCTATGCACTTCTACAGACGTTGACTCAATCTCCACATTGCTTCTCAGCTAAGAGTAGGGTTAGTGTTAGGGTTAGAGGTAGTGAAAATGCATGTTGCAGAATACATCTTTGGTCCAGTTTGGACCATCGAACTTTCGAACTTTCGGATTATAAGCACACAACTGTGTGATAGTTATGTGGATTAAGGTGTTTAGACTTTTTGCAGGTTATAGGACTGCATTGGAAAAGATATTTTGTTTGTTTTTTGCTTTATTATTTGTTGCTTTTCAGTTTTGTTGTGTCTCAAAGTGACAAAATACTTGATAGTTATTCTGGATAACTAGCATGCTTAGTTACTTGTTGCCTGTACTAGTTATTTTTATTGTACACTAAAAGCATTTCGATTGTTTGGCAAATTGAACAAATGGTAGCATCATCCAAACAGAACTTTGTTGTTTATGTCATGTGCAGCACATTGCCTCTGTCTGATGTACATCAGTACACGTTTCTGTCATTTTATCGGCACGTTGACTCCATTATTCAGTCTGGCCCAAGGTATGTATCGTTTCTTCTTGATAGACTGCTTGTTTCTTTAGTAGATCTTATTATAAACATTGTACGGTTTATCCGTCATCATCATGATCATTTATTGTATGAATGATATTAGCAACAACAATAACACTATAGAAATACACCATGGTCCATAAGAAGGTTCCACTTTTATTATTTGATTAGTTTTGTGAAGCATTGGCCGATTTAAATAATTTTTAGCACATGAGATCAAGAAAACACTTGACGCAAATGACTAGTTTTGGCCACCTCATTTTAATACTGTCATTACACTACCTTGTGAAATGCAGAAGTCATAATTTGTTTGTTTACAACAATGAATTCATACTGGGTAGCGCATGCATCGGCTCAGAAATGATTAACTGAATAGTGACAAACATGTCTGGCAGTTGTCTTTCAAAAAGTCACACGTTTTACATCACATCATCTTTATTACAGCATGTGCTCAAAATATCCTCCTCTAGCATGAACACAAGCGGTGGATGTTGCCAACAGCACGTTTAATAACTGCATTTCACAAGGTAGTGTAGTGACAGTATTAAGGTGAGGTGGCCAAAACTAAAGTCGTTTGCATCAAGTTTCTTTTTGATGTCGCATGCCAAAAGTTATTAATATCAGTTAGGGTTTAATGGAGCTATTCAAAAAATAAAAGTAGCACCATTTTAAGGACCACGGTGTACATGCAACAGGAATGAGTCAAAAGCTAGAAATGGCTTATTTGGAGACTTACCACTAGTCAGCTATAAATTTACACAAATTGTTGACAATATACAATAATAAATTCACTGTAGATTTACATCTAGTTGACCTATGTTATTTTGTAGGTAATATAAGGCTTGATGATATGCAAATTATCGGAATTTGAGATTTGACTTAGGATTTTAGGCAGAAGATTGGGGCATTGAGGTTAATGTTTGGGATTGGGATATGTGATTCAGGTTTTGAGATTGCATCTTCATTGTCAAAGATTTCAGATTTTGCACAAGTGATTTGATTGAGAAATTTGCCCATCAATGTCACAGGCACGCGGTAGTGCAGCCCTGTGTTAATGGCGACCGGCAAAGTCAATGGAGAATGGCAAAATTCGAACCCGTGCAGTTCCGAAACCCTTCAACTGATAGACACAAAATTTGAAACAGGTGATAACATCTGCGAGACGACTCGCTGTGCAAAATTTCATACAAATCCATCCATTGTAGGCTTCTCGGCAAATGGGTGAAATATAATGAAAATTTATCTAATATATATATAACTTTTTTTGTTGACCGACCTCCAGGTCAGACTGCCCGGCGGATTTTCACACACGATGGCTCAGACAATGCAGCCTCACACAAGGGTCAAACCTTTTCAGGAACCAAAATGCGAAGTTAATATCTAACACCTGAAAAATCCCCCAAAGTCAAAAATTGGGCCTAAAAACGGACTTTCACTTATAAATGACTCCTAATCATCATCGTAGGCCTATAAAAGTTATATAGTGAATAGACGATATAGCCTCGGGAATTCCAAATATGTGGTCATTTTGGATCTCCTACTCACAGGTCACGTGACATGGGGCATGCGCAGTCAATGTTTTGGCCTTTAAAAACGCCTATGTATAAAATTTTCACCTACAAACGGCCCTTAATCGTCATCGTAGTTTTATAGAAGTTGTACAGTGAATAGGCAATATGGACTTGGGAATTCCAAATATATGGTCATTTTGGCCTACAGGTCACGTGATACGGAGCATGCGCAGTGAACTTTTGGCTTTTAACATGGGCGAATGCAACTTTGAGGCTTTATATCTCCGTAACGGTGCAAGATAGACGCATGGTTCCAATGGACCACCATAGGAAACCACATATGCCGAGACCAATGATCATGTGACCGATGACGTCACGTGACCCCAAAAGTCAAGGTCATGACCCCAATATCTTTGGGGCTCCATATCTCCGTAACCGTGTAAGATAGATGATGGTTGCAATGGACCACCAATAGGAAACCACATATGCCGAGTCCAATGGTCACATGACCGATGATGTCACGTGACACCAAAAAGTCAAACTCATGACCCCAAAATCTTAGAAGCCCCGTATCTCCATATCTGTGCAAGATAGACGCATGGTCGTCATTGACCACCAATAGGAAAGTGCCCACGCCGAGTTCGAGGGTCACGTGATCGATGACGTCACATTACCCCAAAAGGTCAAGGTCATGACCTCAATATCTTTGAGACTTTAAATTTTCATAACGGTGCACGATAGATGCATGGTTTCAATAGACCACCAAGAGGAAACCACATATGCAGAGTACAATGTTCACTTGACCGATGACGTCACTAGACCCCAAAAGGTCAAACTCGTGACCCCCAAATAATAATAATAATAATAATAATAATAATAATAATCTGACTTGTAAAGCGCCAGTATGTGCTAAAAAAGACTTCAGTGGCGCTGGCGGACAGAACTAGTCGCTGAGGTTAAATGTCTGA
>Ga0056128_1010784_pt1 | contig 11350 bp, 8 predicted proteins | sample WorMetLIZISLAND2_FD_71113 | JGI IMG/M metagenome (GOLD analysis project Ga0056128, IMG submission 71113) | Marine gutless worms symbiont microbial communities from Max Planck institute for Marine Microbiology, Germany - Olavius geniculatus... ... | reverse complement strand
CATTTTGGCGCAATTCACTCTTGAAATGCGTGTCGCAGCGCAAAATTGTGCAAAAAATTCACTAAAAACCCCTTTTGGAAAGGTTCAAGGTCATTCAAGGTCATCGATGTTGATAAATTTTAAAAGCCTGTCACCAGTGCTTGTTATAATAAGCAGCACGTCTGTGCCTATCTGCAACTGTGTTCACGCTACACGAGATAATTGCGGTAAAATAATCACTTTTTAAGGGGGTAGCTGTCTTTGACGCTCGCTTGCGCCGGCCTCCTTGAACCTAGGGGGTTGGGACTTGAACTGCTGAAATCTACGTTGAATGCTGAAAATTTCATACGCAGGTTGTCTTGATCTATCTCCAGCCATTTCGTCGCAATTCAGTGTTGAAATGTGCGCTGCATCCAAAAATTGTGAAAAATTCGCTAAAAACCTCTTTTTGAGGGGTTCAAGGTCGTTCAAGGTCATCGATGTTGATAAATCCAAAAAGACTGTCTCAAGTGCTTGTTATGATAAGCAGCATGTATGTACCAGTCCTATCTGCAACCGTTTTCACGTTATTCGAGCCAATAACGGCAAAATGACGTCTTTTTAGGGGGTACCCCTCTTTGACGCCCTCGTTCAAAGGGAACCCCTGCACCCAGTGGCACGAAATTTTGCCACAATAAACTAGAGATTTTGGGGCAGCCCACAGTAGAGATATCGTGATCCTAGCTTGCACCGTTTTGATACAGATCACGAGTGTGATAGACAGACGGACGGACGGACGGACAGACAGACAGACAGACAGACGCCCAGACGACGGCAAAGACGCGCGAAGCATTCTGCTTTCGCTCGTAAAAAACTGTCTGTTGAGCCTTGCTAAAGGTGAAGGCCGATGGCTGAGCTAGACTGTAGCTTGGGGAAGAAATTGCATATTCATTAGCTGTAGGCTAAAGCTTCGACGATATCGTCGCAGCTCCCAAAAAGGTAATCTGTCGGCTCTATGTTTGTTGGAAGGAGGAGTTTGTGCGCATGTTTACGTTCTTGGACTACAGCCTGTAGCCAGGAAATCGCAACTAGGCTCGAGAAATCCACGCTTCTTGACGTCATTCCTAGGCTTCGATGCTAGCGGTCAGATCATATGAAAGACTTTCTCTTTCTGCCTGAGTATTGTCGGATTGTTGTGCTGTAATAAAATCAAGAAAAAGTTCAACAGAAGCGTCTAATATTTTATAGAAATAGCGGTCTTAGATTAGAAACAGTGGTGGCCTACAAAGTTAAAGTTGCGTTTCGAGCTACAATCTCGAGTTAACTTTAAATAGAAACTCGAGTCGAAGTAGTTTGAAACTCGTCCTGAATTTGTCCCCAAAATATTCTAGACTCCATAATCATCTCCATAATTACAGTGCAAGACAGTCGCATGGTCATTAGGAAACCGCCCACAACGACTCCATTGTCATGTGACGGATGACGTCACGTGACCCCAAAAGGACAAGGTTGTGACCCCAGATAGGCTATTTGCGGTCTTCATAGGCTAGAAACGAATGCAGTTGGTGAGGTTCTGAGTTTGTTGGAGCCTGCAGCATTGGACAGTGAATTGCAGTCACTGAGACCGGCGGCATCATGTAACATTGCGTCATCCAGCTGTCTCTGACGCCAGCGCCGCCTTGTGTACAGCATCAGACCTACCACACAACACTCAGCGTGGTCGGAGTCGAGCCTTCACAACTTTGTACACAACAATGCAGCTATAGTTGACAGCTGCGGTGGTCGATCGAAGCCGTAGTCTGAAATCGACCGACGCAGCTGTCAACTTCAATCCTGCCGGGCCAGAGCAAGGACGTTCTGCACGACTGCCGAGGCCGGCTGTCCCGCACCAGACTTACCTGTCGAGTCAAAATGCACGTGTCATAATGCGGGCCAGGCCATCCATTAACGAACTCACATCACGGCCACGTACACGAGTATGTCGGCGAATTCGAGCTTGTTTTAGCGTCGCGGTTCTTTGTAGAGTTCGGCACGAGTCTTAATGTATGAGATATAGCAATTTGCTTAGTTGTGGGCAGCAAGCAGCGTCTCAGTTATATGGCTAATAAAGGTAAGTTGTAATTTTCGTTATTTTGCTTAGTTAAAGAAAATCGTGTACAGCACGGCGCCGCCAGATGTGGATTAATTCTGTCATACGGCATGATACGTAGGGCTAGAAACAGGGCTAAAAACCTAAAAATTTTAGCATTTTTTAGGTTTTTTTAAAAGAAAGCTAAAATTTGGATTTTTCTCGGCCATTTTTCCAGACTTGCGTCGCTGGTCCGCAGGCTGAAACAAGTAGCCCGAGCTAGATGTGGACCAGACAGAGCGTGACCAGTTACCCGTGCATTATTACATCTAGCCCGATGATAATGCACTGTTTGGCAGAGTTAATGCACGTCTGGCGTCGCAGTACATTATACGATTTTTCTGAACTCCGCCACAGGGGCTACGAGTAGGCGTGGCCGTGATGTAACTACATCTAAACCACGGCACAGGCCAGGTAAGCGTGCATCGGCTAAGCGCAAGACCGCTGCCCACAACAACTGTGAATGCGGCTGGCCAGATTGTCAGTGCTATCTTGCGACTGAAAGATGGTGCATATTTCAAGTGTAAGACTCGCGGTCTTGTCCATCCAAGTGACATCTACTCGATGTCACTTGGTCCATCCATGCACGTCAGGCCGGTACTGTGCTACTCTGCTGCAGACCAATGCACGCGGACAATGCACGCTGTGCAATTTTGCTGCCGCAAGACACAAATACGCCTGGTCTTACTACTATGCAAACTGAAGGTAAAAATAAGGTAAATCGCCGACATTCAACAGCTCTATGGCCGACGCGAGCGGCGCTCGTCTCTGTTTCCAAAGCCCCGAACCGGCAGTGAGAGCAAACACGACTGCTTAGGGCTATTCGTCAATGACCAAATACCCCTCCCCCAAAACCTTTCAACCGATCTCGCTGAAATTACGCCTTAATTTTTTCCAGTAAAGGTCGACTTTTCCCAATTTTAGCTTTGGTCTGCTATCCGGTTTCGGGGGAGGAGTGGTAAATATGTGAATAGTAAAAAAATAAAGCGAAAACACAAGGCTTGCCTCTGCAAACGTATGGACGGCCTAAAAATTACTACTACATAAAACATAACCGAGCAGTACAGACCTACAAGCAGTACAAAGACGGCTGCCAGCGCGACGGTGTGAGCTATGATAAAACGTCGTCCTGTGGACACGGTCTGCTCCAGATTACGCATCAGCATCTCCTTGCGCTCCTGCTGTTGGGGATTACTTTTCACATCATCACTCAAAGCTGACTGCAGGCGGCTTGATACAGCTGACGGTAGCGGTGCTACGCCCGCAGTGGCCGCTTGACGACCTGTAGATACATAGCACAGCCACGGTCACGAGCTGAAGTAAAGTACAAGAAACCAACTGTCGCTAGGATAGCCGACCGTAGGCCTACTGGTTGTCAGTGACCTTCAAGGCCATCCAAAGTCAATGATTTTCATCTAATCTGACAGGGCGTATACCGTTTCCTATCACACCTCACATGGTAGTGTGAGTGTTGTAAGGACGACCTTCAAAGTCTATGGGAAACGGTAAACTTTGACCCTCAGCCAACCCAAAACCCCTGAACCGATTGTCACCAAATTTGAATAGCTTGATTACGTCGTAATGAGGAGAGGGCTATGAAAAGTTCTAAGGCATCTTGGCTACCCAACGAAAATGGTTCGGATCCTAGAAAGTCTCTATTCTGCAACTTTCAGTGCCGTCAGAACTAGTGGTGGCCTGTCAGACTGGTTTCAGACTGTAGTCGGCGTTTTGCAAGGCTGCATATTGTCGTCTCTGCTGTTCAACATATTCTTGGAGGTAGTCATGGCCAAGGTACATGAGTATGTCGACGGCGGAATCACTATCTGTGGTTACACATTGAACAGCCTTCGTTTTGTTGACGACATTGCAGCATTGAGTGACAGCCAACACGGCCTCCTGTCAGTCGTAGGTCGCATTGCAGATACAAGTTACATGATAGGCATGCGTATTAGCACAGAGAAAACAAAAGTCCAACACATTGGCAGACATCCGAAGTCGATGACCATAACAATCAACCAGCAGAAATTGAAGCAAACAGACAAATTTGCCTACATCGGAAGAGTGATTAGTTCTGATAACACTTCAGAGCAGGATATTCAAAAAAGAATTGGACTGGCCTGTGACAGAATGAACAGATTGGCCACTATCTGGAAAAGCAAGAACCTTAGCACGGAAACAAAGGTGCTAGTATACAACTCCATGGTGATAGGAATTTTGATCTACAACTCTGAAACCTGAACGCTGAGAGAGAGACCAAAGAATAAGCTACGAACATTCGAGATTCGTTGTCTCCGGAAAATCCCTGGTGTGTCAAGAATCTCTCACATCAGAAATGCAGACATCAAGAATCAGCTCAACATCCAGCGCTGACATTGTGGACTGGATCCAAAACCGCCGTCTTAGATACTTCGGACATGTAGTCAGAATGCAACCTTCCCGATGGCCACACCGAGCCCTGTATGGTCGTGTTCACGGAAACAGACATCGACGACGACCGAGGAAGCGCTGGACTGATAATATTTCGGACGATTGCCAAATGATAGGACTTTCACTCACACAAGCAACACACGAGGCTGAGGACAGAAGACAATGTAGGGAATACACGAGGCTGTCCGAGCGTGCTTAACTGCTTAACTGCATCGCCATGACACCGGAGGATGATTACCGGTACGCTGTGGACGCCTACCACCAAACAAATTTGGGCTCAATCCGCCCATGGGTTTTTGCTCCCCATACAGGTGAAATATACACCCCTCCTGTTCGAAATCTACTACACTTTTTTGGTTCTTCCGCTCGCCTACAGGCGAGTCCGTTATGGAAGTTCAAGGTCTTTCAAAGTCATCGATGTTGATACGACTGAAAAGTTCGTCACTAGTGCTTGTCGTGATAGGCAGCATGCCCATGGTGATCTGCAACCGTTTTCACGAAAGACTGGCTAACAACAGTAAAATAACGACTTTACGGGAGTAACGCTCTTTGATGCCCTTGTGCGCAGGTTTTCTTAAACCTATAAAAAGCGACAGATTCAAGACTTGGACCGTCGAAATCTACGTTCATTCCTGAAAATTTCATATGCAGCTTCATCATGTCTATCTCAATTGATTTCGGCTCAATTTGTTCTTGAAATGTGTCTCGCAGCCCGATATCGCCAAAAAAAATCCATAAAATTCCCTATTTTGGCATTCAAGGTCATCCAATGTCATGAATTCGGTGGCAATCAAGAGCCAGTGTATGACTTCCTATTAGTGATAATTAGTAACCTAGAGCCTATCTCGCACCGCTACTGAGATACAGCGACTTATTGGCTAAAAATTGCATATTTTTCCTACCCCTCTCATTTTGCACCCTCGTTGGGGTGACACTTTTCGAATTTATGGAAAAGCTTTACGGTTCCTGAAACTATAGTCTTTCAGGCAGTCGACGGTAAAAATTTGGTGATCCTAGCTTGACCTTTTTTGACTCATCCACCCGTGTGACAGACAGACAGACAGAACTGCGATGGCTAAGACGCGCTAAAGCATTAGCTGCTTTCGCGCGTAATAAAACTATAGTTCCAGAATTCGCGACTTTGATATGTAAGAATTTGTGAATTTTATGAAATTGTAAAAATTCGTAGAGATTTGCGAGTGTTGCGACTGTTCGATGCCTAACTGCATCAGTTCACGTGACTTGGCCACTTGCCTTCTGAGAGCCTATAAATTATTTCCTCGAGAATTATGATGGGTTTCAGTTTTCACCTTGAAAAATGCGGTACTTCGACATATCAAAAGTGTACAAAAATACACGTACACGTGTTAAAATTCGAAATAGTCCTATTTCGCGTGCGATTATTTGAAAATATGTAAAATTTGCTAAGCATTTAAGAGTGTTTTGAGTCTACCTGATGACTAAAAGACTCTGTCAAAGAGTGACGAACTAACCAACAAGCAAGCCGCAATGCATTAAGTAGGCACCGTCTAACGCTGTCGTGACTACGCTCACATAGGCGTCGACCAATGACCAACGGGCTCGTCCTGCTTGTCCACTGCCCATAGGTCAGTTCGTCAATAGCTAAATCACGTCAGTTTAGTTCAGTTCAGTTACGTCGCTCTGTACGCACCTTAAGTGTAAATAAAGTTCTGACTAAGTACCAGTGAGACTGACGATCCAGCTGATGATAGACGAAGCGTTGAACTTGACGGACCCCGACGCTGACTTTTCACCCTCCGCCCCCTGTGTTGAGGGCGTAGCAGGGGGTCCGGCCGGCCCTGGGGGACCACGAGGCCCCGGGGGACCTTGCGGACCCGGGGGGCCACGGGGCCCAGGGGGTCCTCGTCGCAGATCTGATCACAACGCCAACACTTCACTCATTGTTATACAACCAGTGTCCTTGGTTAAAACATTTTTTCCCAGAGACTGCAAGTTTCCGACACAGTAGGTTATGCGTGCTGAAAAATTTCAATTCTGTTCCTAAATTCCTCCTTAATGGGAGTTTTCAGCTCCAAATAATTTAGCATTTTTGTGTGAAAAAAACTTTTTTGACAACTTGACAAGTCTGGGCAATTTACCTGTAGCTTACTTCTTTGCATGCAGCAGCGTTACTGCCAGGAAAAGAAGCATCTAAACTTTGGGGTGTCGGAGAATGTCCAAAAATCCGGTTTCTTCTTGTCCGAACATTTTTGTCCAATAAGGCAAAATGCCAAATTTTCGATTAAAAACTCTCATGGGGGAAATTTAGGGGCAAAGTTAGATTTTTGAGCACCCTGGGAAATGTGCAGTCAGGGGCGTCCATCCCCCTTAGGACCAGGAGGCCACTTTTTCCCCTTCAACTCTGGATGCCCTCCCCTTCCCCCTTTTCTTCATCCCTCTTCTTGTTTTCTCTCCCTTTCCTCTCCTTCTCCTTTCTTTCCTTTTCTTTTGTCTTTTCTCTTTTTTTCTTCAATTTTTTCCCTCTTCTTAGAAACAGGACCGCTTGAATTCAGTTAGAGACCTGGGAGAGAGCTGTAAGCTCCCCCAACCGAGTTTGGGGCGGCGTTCCAGGCGAAATAAAATTTGGTAGATTTTAGCCTCCAAAATATGACATCTGGTGGCAATAGATTCTGTTGCTTCACATACAATTAACTGCTCAAATTTAGTGCAGTTTGAATAGGCAAACAAAAATGGCGTGGTGCTACAACTTTAAAAGTAGGCAAGGCTGTAGCCAAAATTTTTGCTCGGGGGGTTTGACCTTCTCATTCCTTTCCCCTACCTTTCCTTTTTTTCTTTACCCTCCTTTGCATTTTCTCTTCCTTTCTCTTTTCCTTTTTCTTTTCTTTTCCTTTCCTTTCCTTTCCTTCTCTTAGAAGTAGGACCCTTCAAATCCAGCCATAGGGTATGGAAAAGCGCTGTGAGCTCCCCCCCCCAGCGGGGTCTGGGGCAGAGCCCCAGACAAGACCAAATTTAGTGCATTTCAGCCTCAAAATATGACATCTAGTGGCAACAATTTTAAATATTTTCCTCAGAATGAACTGACCAAATTTGGTGCATGCAGTTTAAATAATAATGGCAAACATGGACAGTGGAACAAAAGGAAAAGTGGACCGAGGTAGAAATAGTCTGCGAGCGAAGCGAGCAAAGTTTTTTTTAAAAAGTTGTTGTAACAAAAAAAGTCACATTAACTTTAAAAATTCCTCCGGGTTGAACCTGCTAATCCCCCAAATACGACCCTGAAAGTGCTAAAGGTAATCTGCGAGCGAAGCGAGCACAAAAATTTGGAGCTGTTGTACACAGAATTGTCGCATTCTGTACCATGCGTTTCTAAACAATTTGCCACCGGAAAAATATCCCCCAGTTTTCTAATTTTTACTTCCCCCAGCTTTTTCCAGGAAACATTTGCCTCCAACTGTCAATGGAGTGGACCCCCCCTGTGTGCAGTGTCTCTCGAAAAATCGCAGTTTTCTACCTTGCGTACTTGTCCGCCAATTCACCAGCACCCGAATTAATATCACATAACCCTAAACCTGGTAGTTAATTCGGGTGCTGGTGAATTTACGGACAAGAACCCTGCCTTGCCTACTTTTACGCACGAGAGCTAGCATAGCTATAGCGCGTATTAGCTGCGGTAATTCTGTCTGTTCGTCTATCTGTCTGTCTGTCACAACCCGGTACCGATTGGAGCCCACATGAGATAGAGACTTCTGGTTTTTACCGTATGATACCTTAAGAGTCTTTAGTATTTTATGACAAAATTTTATGCCGCTGGGTGAGGGGCATCTTCTCGAACGAGAAGCGAAAATACACGCTCCCCCTGTAAAAAACGTTATTTTGCAGCTATTGGCTGCTCTAGCATATAAACGGTTGCAGATAGGCACAAACATGCTGCTTATCGTAACAAGCACTAATGACGAACTTCTTAGGAATGTCAACATGGATGACCTTGAATGACCTCGAACCCCAAAAATAGAGGGTTCTAATATAAATTTTGCGCGATTTCGGGCTGTGACACACATTTCAAGAGTGAATTGCGCCAAAATGACTGAAGATAGCCCAAAACAACCTAGTTTGAAATTTTCAGCATTGAATGCAGATTTTGGCAGTCCAAGTCCGAACCCTCTAAGTTCAAGGAAAGTTGCGCAAGCAGATATCAAAGAGTGGTACCCCTCTAAAAAGTGGTTATTTATGCGTTGTTGGCTTGTCTAACGTGAAAATAGTTGCAGATAGGCACAGACATGAAACAAGCACTGGCGACGAGCTTTTTACGAATGTCAACATCGATGACCTTGAATGACCTTGAACCCTAAAAGTATTGTTTTTAGTGATTTTTGGCGATTTTGGGCTGCATAAAAGTGAACTGTGACAAAATGGATGGAGATAGGCCAAGATTACCTGCGAACAGAAACTGCTATAGGCTCTCGCGCGTCTCATGAACATTAGCTCAGATTTCTTGTTTAACCAACGACGCCGCTGACAGAAAGCATAGATTTTACGAATTTTAATTTTAAAGTGAAAAATACAGGATTGGAAAATGCGACACCACGTCGCAGGGCTGGAAAATGCACAACTGAGAAACACAAATGGCTTACATTTGCCGTTCTACGGTTCTACAGGTTCTGCGTTTTCACCCCGTGTTTTCCAGTCTTGCATTAATTCTTCACTCCTGAATTTTTCACGGTTCCGCGTTTTCTGTTCCCGCGTTTCAGCGTCCCCGCTGTGCACAGTACGTAAAACGTAATCTACAGAGTGGGCCAGAAATAGCGCTATTTTTACACCTTATAATTTCACCAAATATTAACCGCTTTTCAAAATTTTTTCACTGTTAGAATCACGAGACAATTTGTAATACGAGAAAAGCCCAGCTAACGCAAAGGAAAACGCGCGACAGCGATCCGTTGCGAACGTAACCTAAGTTCACAACGATGTTTCATTTAGACTCGCCCCGGCGGATGACCGTGACGCCTAGCGCCATATCTAGTGCATGAATTTCAGCATTATTGGCTGAAAATCGCACACTTTACCCACAAAACCCCTATTTTAGCGTTCAAGGTCACCCGAGGTCATCGAGTTCGGTGACAATCGAGAGCCAGTGTACGACTTCCTATTAGTGATTAATAGTAACCTAGGCCCTATCTCGCACCCTTATTGAGATGCAGCGATTTATTGGCTAAAAATCGCTAATTTTTTCCAACCCCTCTCATTTAGCGCCTTCGCTCGGGGTGTCCGCTTTCGAATTTATGGAAAAGCTTTACGGTTCATGAAACTAGAGTCTTCCGGGCAGCCGATGGTAAAGATTTGGTGATCCTAACTTGCACTGTTTTTGACTGATCCACACGTGTGACGGACGGACAGACAGACAGACATACAGACGGACAGAATTGCGATGGCTAAGACGCGCTATAACAGTACCTGCTGTCGCGCGTAAAAACTGTATGTAGCGGTAGCGCAAAGTTTTGGTGTAACTGATAACACGTGTACACGAGTACGTACCGACAGTAGCCCGTGACAGCACGTATCGCATCATGTCAGCCACGGTCAGCGATGACGATGACGATGATGACGTCACGTTTATGACGTTATTTCCGGCCATTAGTCCGAGCAGGCGGAACAGAGAGACAGCTGACATTTGATTGGCTGGTTGAGACCAAAGGTAGGCGTGGCCATCACGGCTGATGTTGTGACGATTGTGTGTCCTGGTCAATTGCTGCTGAATCAAAAACAACGGCGTTTAGTACTGTAGGATCACTAATTCAGAGACATCGCGGCAAAGAGGGAGGGAAAATTGCTTCCTCTGAAATTTGAAACTGTCAGAAGTTTGTTGGAAATTTTTTGGTCAAAACATTTTCGCCAAAAGATGTAAAATTTTGAGATAAAAAATACCCATTTTGGAAAAATGTAGGCGTAAAAATAAAATTTAGACCAACCATTTTTCCTCTATCGGAAATTTGCAGTGTCTGTCAGAACAAGTTATCTAAACTAATGCTCATGAGATGCGCGAGAAGCTATAACAGTTTCTGTTCGCAGGTAATCTTGGTCTATATCGATCTATTTCGTCGCAATTCACTCTTTAGCAGCCAAAAATCGCCAAAAAATCACTAAACCCCTTATTTTTAGGTTTCAAAGTCAATCAAGGTCATCAATGTTGACAATCTTAAGAAGCCCGTCGCCATTGCTTGTTATTTTAAGCAGCATGTCTGTGCCTATCTGCAACCATTTTCACGTTAGACAAGCCAGCAGCGGATAAATAACCACTTTTAAGAGGGGAACGTCTATTTGACATCCGCGTGCGCAGGCCTGCTTGAACCTAGAACCTTAAATTGCTAAAATCTACATTCCATGCTAAAAATTTCATACGCAGGTTGTCTTGGTCTACCTCCAGCCACTTTGGCGCAATTCACTCTTGAAATGCGTGTCGCAGCCCGAAATCGCGAAAAATTCACTAAAACCCCCTATTTTGGGGGTTCAAGGTCATCGATGTTGACATTTATAAGAAGCTCGTTGCCATTGCTTGTTATGACAAGCAGGTCTGTGCCTATCTGCAACCATTTTCACGTTAGAAGAGCCATTAACGGTGAAATAACGCTTTTTAAGGGGGGTGCCCCTCTTTCTCCCCTCATTCGTGAAGACTCCCTTCACCCAGTGGCACGAAATTTTGTCGCAAAATACAAAAGACTCCAAGCTATCATATGGTAACAAGAAATTTGAGCTAATGCTCACGAGACGCGCAAAAGCCTATAGCAGTTCCGGTTCAGTAGTTTAGCTGAAAATTGGGGTGTTCACGCTAAGTTAATATACAAATACCAAATTCTCTAT
>Ga0056128_1010783_pt1 | contig 11350 bp, 8 predicted proteins | sample WorMetLIZISLAND2_FD_71113 | JGI IMG/M metagenome (GOLD analysis project Ga0056128, IMG submission 71113) | Marine gutless worms symbiont microbial communities from Max Planck institute for Marine Microbiology, Germany - Olavius geniculatus... ... | reverse complement strand
AAGCGTAACCCAATAGAGTCCATCACAAAATGATGGACTCTATGATGGACAAGAGATGATATACAAAATAAAAATACTGTAATAGTTAAATAGTAAATAGTCTAAATACGTTTAAAAAATTAAAATTATATCTGTTTTTAAACTTTTTTTTCATTTTTCTAACTTTTTATATTCTACAGGCGGGTCCCATAAACGTCTCGGGCCCGGGGTAATTTACCTCCTACTTTCCATCTCGACGGGACTGGGTGCGTTAATTTACACGTTAATTAATGCATTAAAAAAATTAACGCACTGCATTAATGCGTTAAAAAAAATTAACGCCTTGACAGCTCTAGTTAGTACCATATTACATGAGCTGATCACAGGAACAGTTTTTTTCAGTATCAAATGATATTCATACCTGGTAATCCCATCCAAGATATGCTATCTTCAGTGCTACGTGACGTACATTATACTTTGTGAAATCAAACGGTCTCTGTTTCCGATTTGCTTTACCACCAGAATCCACCTGCACACATTTGCAATAATGCAGGCAAACAATTTATCATCCAAATGTTTATTTTGCCATAAACATAACAGTAAAGAATGATAAACTACATTTAACTAAACACATCTAAAAATGGCCATTAAGTTAGTCCCATGGCCGGCCGTGTACTTAATTGCCATTTTCTATACATACGGCTGGCCGTGTGCATAACACCAGTCATCCAAGTCGCTAGAAAACCAGCAAGTACAAGAAACATGCTGCCATCCATTGCTATCCGTCATGCCCTGCTGACTAACTATCCAGATTCAAATACAGATTATGGGAATAACTATTAAAGACTGTATTTTGTTTTACTTTTGTTTGGATGTCTTCGGAGTATGGAGGCTGGTTTGGCCTGAGCCGGCGTTGTCATATGACATAATTTCACATCGCGCCAACATTAAAAAGGGATAGATAATGCAAATAAAAATTACTGGTGTTATGCACAAGGCCAGCCGTATGTATAGAAAATGGCAATTAAGTACATAGCTGGCCATGAACAAATTCGTAAATTTCTATACACACGACAGAGTACGATTGCAGAATTTTTTTTACCATGTAAAATCTAAAATGTTCATACTGTAGGCCTTCCTGTGAGACTGTCATAGATTACTTTGGTTTGTACTAAAAATCTGTCATAGCTGGAGTGTATCTGCAGACTTTTAACAACAGCTTTCTAAAACGTGTATTTATTTCTGACTTGACATCAGAAGACAGATAGCTACAGTAGATCATATGCCTGAAAATCGCATGACATCGCAAGACTTCATGAAATATTGCAGGATGGAATGCATAAGAGACCACAACAAGACGATTTTCCAGACGTGGAATCAAGACTCAGCCTTCCAGTGGTTTAATAAACTTTGATAAACGCTGCTAGACAGTGCAAAAAATAATGAAACAAGCACACCACACAATGCCTAGAAGCAGAGATAAAATGCCAGGCGCCGACGTCGAGACATAAGCTACGTGCCTGAACACGGGGTGCGTATGTCAGATGCTCAACTGTAGGCCTAGGTCACTTGTCGATGCCTCATTGCCTGCACATTCATTCACGGCCTCAAATTTTTCATTGGTCAAGCTTACAGTCAATGAATGTATTACCGATAAATAGGCCTGTAATAAATATATGCAATTTTTCTCTGCACTGCTTTAATGCAATGAAATGTGCAAAATGTGGCAGCAATAACTCCACGGCGGAAATTTCTGGGAAGTTTTTGTTCGTCACGACAGTTCGCGGCTGAGTACTATTTTTTCATTGGCCGTGTGCACGTGCCTAATTTGTTTATACATACGGCCGGCCGTGTGTATAGTCACCGCGAATAAAAATACACGTACTAAAAATTCAAAAATATATTTCAAACTGTTGCTAATAAGCACACGCAGCTATCACACATTCACGTTTATTACAGTAACAGTTACAAGCACTAGTAAGCATGGACAAGTACTTGTGACTTAGCAATAACGTTCTTCAGCTGCACCACATGTCGCTCCAGCTGCTGAATTCTATCGATTAGTTCTTCTTTTGTAGCGTTTTCGTACATATTTTATTTAACTGCATTTGTTATTAATAGCACCACGTCTTCTATCAAAGAATATATAATTTTACAAGCTTGTGCGATAAATGTTAGTGATGTGTCATTATTTGCATTCGACTTCACTACAAGACCGAAGACAAATATTTTCACTTTGCAGCCACTGTGTCACAATTGGCAATAATGTATATTAATGAAATTGCAACATTTGTTATTTAGCAATTAATAAATTTAAACATTAGCAAACAATGACTTTGTTTTAACAAAAAAAACTGCCAAGTCAATCAGATTAAAAAGTAAAATGCGATAATTATTTGTAACAAATTTTCATGTAATTTTGTAATTGTACTTGCGCACAAATAACAACATTACATATCCGTTTTTATGATTTAAATTTATGTTACCGACTTAGCATTTTTATACAATTATATTATAGCACAGTGAATAGAGTAAACACTCTTTCTCTATTCACTGTGATATTATAGTTCTAACACAAAATTGTACATCAAAACTACGTCGCCCTTTAACATAAAATTATATATTATTACTTTACATTTATGGGTTAAACAAACTTGCAAATAATTACTTATTTAGTTATTTGTAACATGTTAATATCGTAATCGTATCAATAACATTTGATATTGAAATTGAAATTTTGATGTTGATCTTTCTCTAGACTGTCTAAATGTAGTAGATATTCTTTGTCGCACTTTGTCAACATCCGGTGTAAACATTTCATGTAGTGGTGCAAAAGTGTTTAAGTCTGCAGTTTCTAGTCTATTTCTCGTCTTGAACTCTAGATGTTGTTATCTTATGTCGGTTGTCGGTATGCGGTGAGAGATGGCTGGTATATTTACGCCGACTAATCAAAAGCGACTGACGAACGTGGCGGTTGTGCGACTGAAGAAAGCTGGGAAGCGCTTTGAAATCGCTTGTTATCCCAACAAAGTCACTTCCTGGCGTAACAAAGTGTGAGTATCGTGCACTGCCTGTTTCCGCTTTTTGGTTTATTAAGATTTAACATATGCTTGCTGGTCGAAAGAAATATTAAGCTGGGCAGAAGCTAGTACAAAGTCTCGTGTGCATATCATTGTATGTTTACTGTATATGTTGCCAGGTGTTATCTGTCGTGAAAATTCACGGAAAATAAGTAGTCGATTTTCACTGTATGCCGTGAATTTTCACGGAAGCTAGCATCGAATTAAGCATTTGTAGTGTATTATACATGGTCAGTGCTAGGGGTAGATCGGCGATCTCGCACTGGTGAGCAGAAAATTACTGGTGGTAGATCGCCACTTTATCTAATTACATTTATCACATTATTAATGTAAGAATGCAGCCATATTCCTTCACTACATTACCAGGACTGTGGTTGAGACTGAAATATTAGTCACTTTGTTATCAGTTACCAATTTTATTCAAAAACAATATAATTTTAAGTCTGTGTTACAAAGAAACAGATATGGCTTGAGATGGACTCTGATATAATACTGAATAAGCCTGATTAAATACGTGACAGTGTCGTGGCATGGTCCTATGACTACCAGAAACATAAGTTCTACCATGTACCTAATATTGTGCCTACCCGATCTACCTCTAGCAATTTTCCAGTGCTAACAGCAATATCACCGATCTGCCGCTAGAATTATTGATTATACATATCAGGTCAGAGTCGTGAGAAAATGCTGTGCTTGTAGATGTTCGCTTAAACTAAACTGGTTTTTCAACAGTCGTTGTCTAAAACAATCAAGACATTTTTACACCAATAATATTACACAGAAAAATTATGTTTATGCCATTAATTTGAGCGACAACAACCATCACCACCTTTGTTTGTTTGCATCGATTATGATAAGTAACAAAATTTGTTGCCACCAGGTGTCATATTTTAAATGCTAAATTCCACCAAATTTGATTTCTGATGGGGCACTGCCCCAGACCCAGCTGAGGGAACTTACAGTGCTCCTCCAGACCTCCTAGCTGCATTCAAGGTCTCAAGGGGTCCTACTTCTAAGGAGAGAAAGATGGGAAAGGGAAAGGGGGAAAGGAAAGAACAGAAGAGAACGAAGGGAGGAAAGGAGAGGAAAAGAGAGGGAAAATGGGAGATAACGGGAAGGGAGAAGAAGGGAAGAGAGGAAAAGAGTTAAAAGGGAGGTCATTCAAGTTAAGGGAAGGTTGCCACCTGGTGCTGGGGGGGATGGACACCCCTGTGTCACGGATGGTAGCACTAAAAGTGTCTGAAAACATGCGGTATAAGCGAATGTGACAATCTAAACTGTTCAGTTATATAAACAAACCGTTCCTGTAGTCACGTAACTCTTATTCCACCGGTGAACGCTAAAATATTTGGTTAAAAATACAAAACACAAGCACGCAGTGTTTACAAATACCACAGTTCTGTTAAGGTAAGTAAGGAAAAAAGCCAATTTCTGACAAAATTCAGTACAACGTTTGTGAACGAATAACTTTAATCCCTGACATGCACAGAAAGGGGATTTTTAATATGATAAACTACTTCATCAATATTATGCATTAGTGAAAAAATTAGCTTGTAACAAATTTTCTCCAGGTTTGCCAAAAATGAATTTTCACCAACTGGACTAAAATGTTTTGTGTGCAATGCATGCACAGAGAGATAGACATAGACGAGGTGCTACAAACAGACGTAGTATTTGTCAACGTATCAAAGGGTCAAGTTGCCAAGGCTGACGACCTTCGACAAGCTTTTGCCACCGACAACCAGAAAGATATCTGCTTACAGGCAAGAGAGACTTACAATCGCATGTCCAGATGCACACATAAACATATGCACAACCTTTGTTATAATAGTGCAGCATTAAATGAACTGCGGTGAATGCTGTTAAATTGCATGTCAATAAAACCTAGGTCTGAACCTAGGTCTTTTGCAGGTATCTTCAAGCATGAAAAACCACAAAAGTCACACTTTTGGATTTTTAGATTTTTAATCTTTCGTGTATTTTAATGAATTTTGTTCAAGTTAGAATCTTCATCCCAGGTTGTGTGTTTTACTCTACACCTTGGCTATGAAACAAAATGAGAGACAGATACAGAATTTTTATGGAGTAAAAATTCAAACATAAAACCTAAGACACAACTGGACAGCTAAAAACTTTGGTAACACATTTTCTTAGTTCTGCTGCTGAGTGACATAGAGCTTGTGACTTTATGTTTATATGTCTGTCTGTTTTTCTCCACCAATCTGTCTATCTATCCATCTCTCTGTATGTACGTTTCTCTGTCTCTATGCATGTCATGTCTGTCTGTCTATGTGTCTGTGTCTGTGTGTAGATACTGTCTAAAGGCGAACTCCAGGTGTCGGAGAAAGAGCGTCAAGTAACGCTAGAGTCGACGTTTCGTGATGTGGCAACAGTCGTCTCTGACATGTGTGTAAACCCTGATACTCGGCGGCCGTATCCAACAACATTGATTGAGCGAGCGCTGAAAGATATTCACTTCTCAGTCAAACCGACTAAAACTGCCAAGCAGCAGGTTCACTGGCTTGTTGTTGTTACTGTTGGTCCACTTTTGTATTTATAAAGTTTTCTGTATCTTTTAACTTGTAATTTCTTCTCTGTGTTTATACTTGTTTTGCATTTTGTCTTCAGTATTTTTTGTGACCTTTCTTTTTAATACCACAAATCATAGATTTTAGGCAGGGCTAATAGTGGAGAAAAAATAAGTGTCGGTATGGTTGTTGTGCCTTTCTTACCTTCATCCACTCAAACTAGCATTATTTTGGCTGCTGATCGATGAAACATCAGCAACCAGTTGCCTACATCTCACAAAGTGGTCTGTAAAGCATACCAGTATGACGTTTCTCCAAAAAGAAATGCTGGTGTGGTTTCCATGCAGCCAAGGAAGTGCCTGTACGCCATACTGGTTCATGCCATCCCACTTCGAGCCCGGATTTCAGGCATACAAATGTTTCATTAAATACAAATTCTGGAATGGATAGCAGTCTGGATTTTTATTGGGATCAATAAGATTGATGACTTTGACCAGTTCCCTCTCTAAGTGCCATCTCCATTGGAGAGGAGGGGACATTCCCTCTCCAGACTTACTCTCTCATGGCCATTTCTTGGTCATCTGTCACATACTTAGCCCCATCTCTTACTGACCACTTTAAGTGCTGACTGTAACTGCACTGTGTCCCAAATAAGTAGTGCCTTCTTTGGGTGAAGTGGTAAATCGAGTGGTTGTTTGATGATCAGTTGTTTCTGGAATATAGTTACCAGAAATTATTAAACTCTGTTAGTTTTTCTTTAAGTTACAACCTATAATGTCGGAAATGTTTTTTTTGATGCATGATGTATAAATAACCTCAACCGTACAGTTCTGTAGTAGAATGAGAAGTTGAAATATTTGAGCTGGCATTGTAAAGTGGACAGAAGAATGCCCCAGACCTTTTGTTCAAAGAAGTAAGGTGTGTTCATGTGTGGTCAGGCACTGGAGGCTATAAAACTGTTGAAAGAGAGCAGCTCTTCGTTGAAGATACAGCGAGCCCAGATGCGACTAAAGCTCTCTGTGCCTGGTCTGTATTTCTCTGGCTGTTTCCATCCACTTGTCTGTCTTTCTGTCTTACTGTCCAATATTAATTTATTTCATTTCATCATTTTTAGACAAGACACGGATCAGATACCTGGGCACACCACGAAAATCTAGTGGGTTTTGTTAGGTAAACCCACTGAAAAACCACAAAAAAAATATTTTAACATTGCGACTTCCCAGCACATTGCTGCTGTGTTTGGCTTTAGTTTGGCCTTGGATTTGTTGCGATCTTCATTGATTTTTAGGCTGCCTTTGACAGTGTGCATTGTGAGTCCATGTGGATTTCCATGCTGTTGAATGGAACACCGCCCAAAATCGTCAGCATCTTGCACAACTATTATGAGGGTGCAGTATGCTCTGTCCGGGTGTATGGCATATTCACCGACAGCTTAAGCACTGGCATTCGACAAGGCTGCATCCTGTCCCCAATGATTTTTAATATTATCATCGATTGGATCATAACTCGTGCTGGTGCTTCCTCTTGGCAACCGACTTGACAAAACTAGAGGTTTTCGCCAAATCTTAGGGGGTAACCCGATGCAACCAGCTACGAAATGAAACGATTCGCCACTGTTGCATGGAACATGTTGGGAAGCGGGTTCAGTGGAATCGTCTTCAATGGTTTGGACATGTGTGTCGGATGGACGATTCCTGCCTGCCGAAACAGTTTTTATGGGCGAAGCATTTAGTTGGTTGGCATTGCCCACCTAATGTGCCAAGGAAACAATGGAAGGAACAGGTTGCTGCCGACGTGACAGCTCATCTTCCCAGGTGTCTTTGCTGTGACACCCTGATGGTGGCCGTCAGCATGACAACTGAGCATGGCACTTGGTGGGGGTTACGGTACAACATCACCGGCATCAACCAATGTCGTGACTAATCAAGCGAGCATGCACATCTAGATGTCACGAGTGTTGTTGGTAAAGTGCTGATCTGATTCCATCCTTGACCTATGTTTTAAGCCCCAAATATGGACTTTAGTTTGGTTTTAGACCAAATCGAGAATATGAGGTTAACATTGATCTGTGAACAAACTTTGGTCTAAGAATCTGATTTTACACTTACGTCATGAAACTTGGCCTCGCCCATGCCTATTGACTCGGCGGCATGACAGATTGTTGCTCGTTTGTAGCAAAAGATGCGAAGAAAGTGCGTGAGAAAGTGAGAAAAATTGCATCAAAAGTGGAAGAAGAAGACTTCACGCAAGATCTGGAGATGGTATGTCATAGACATAGAGATGACATAATGAGCATAGAGATGGTCTAATGAATTTGTACGTTAACTGTTTACTTGCTTCCAATAGTGAATTTAATCTCATCTTTGAAACTGTTGTGTTGATCTACATTTTGTCAACTGACTGCACTGGACTGTCATGTATTCTAGCAGATAACAGTCAGTCTAAGTAACTTAGATCATATTTCTCCACTTCAGACTAATTGACGATAACAGATATAGGTTATAGTAAAGCAAGGATTAAAGTATTGTATTATATCACTGATAGTTAAGCCACAGTTTGCCCCAAAATTTCCCCTTATCTTGGGGGTCAGGTACCCCATATAACACGATGTTTAATTGGACTGGCCTCACTGGTGTAAGTACCTAAATCTATCACACACTTTAATCAGGGTGCACAAATTTATTAGACAGATATACGATGCTGTGGAGAAATGTGTAGCAATAGTCAAAATCACTTGCAGCAGCAGCGATTTAACGTTATTCTGATCAGTGAGACTTTTGTCGATTCCGGCAATGCACTAGACCTCTGACACTTTGTTTTTAACTTTTTTAGTTTTTAACCCCTGGGAACCTTTACTACTGGGAGTAAAAAATAAAAATAATAATGATGCTGACGTCCCATTGGGGTTACACATTGCAGCCACTTGCCCTGGAAATTCTGGGTTTAACTAATGAGTCGGCCATTCAGTTTTTTGAAGACTTGGGTCACAGGATTTCAGCTGCATCAAATGAGTCAACATGGGGGCATTTCAGCTCGAAAATGAGATTATGTCTCTTGACTCTCTGCCTGTCTGTCTGTACTGATGTGTGCTTATGTATTTAGGTATTCCTTGTCGACCCTGGCTGTTTCCGTGAAGTAGATGACCTTGTGAGGTCAGAATCAAAGGGCAAAGGTCACGTGGAGGTCGTCAGTTTGAAAGACGTTAACGATGAACTGGAACGACTTCAATAAATAATTTATATAATAGTGATAATAAGTTGCATTGACATCGACCAATTGCTACCTGGCTGACCATAGGTGTAATAAATGCTGGGACGAAAGTTGAAACATTAAAACATGTTTTTTCCGTTAAAAGAAAAATGTAAACACTGAATGAAAATGAGTAAACACTGAAATCACTGTCGTTTTCTTATTGACCATTTGATGTCTGTTAAAATGCTAAAAAGAAAAGCATTAGAAATGTTTATTGCAGCTATAGTCTCTTTTCGAGTTTATTGGTATTTTGTGTAACAGTTTTCTTTGTTGTCTAAAGACAAGCACAACTGTCTGTTACTGTACTTTGTTGAATATTTTGTTTATACAATACATAAACTGTGTATCAAAAAAAACATCCCCAACAAGTTGTCAGATTCTAATAATAACTGGTGTGAATATTCCTGTCACAACTTGCCATCAAATGACCGTTCAGCTTCCCATCTCACCCAATGTTTGCTTCTGCACTACCAAGGGAATGCAGACAAAGCAAAATATGCATTGAAATACACAAAAACGTGAAAAAAACATTCCCGACATTCTCAATCATAACTTGATGTAACATCATCAAGTTTTAATAGTTTTTGGTCTAAATATTTCTGACACCACTGGCTAGTGAATGATTGTTTAAGTTTTCACCTCACCCAACTTTTGCTCTTGCACTGTCTGGGAAAACCGACCAAGCAAATCATGTGTTAAAATGAATGAAAAAACTGTGATAAATTCTATCTATCCAGATCTCTGGCCCCTAACAGCTAGTCAATTACAAGTTTTGACTGTCATGAAGCAGTGTGTTTACCAGATGACGTTCAGGATTGTTTATGAATTCAAGATGTTACTGGTGAAGTCTGGATTAGTCTGAAGCAGAACATTATCGATACTGCTGTCAATGAATGCGAAAAGCATCTTCATGCCTGTGTTTGCACAGTGCGCACATATTTCAGGCAATTTTGCTGTAGGCAGTTGAAAAACAAAGCAGTTGGATGAAATGTCAGCCAAAGTATCAAGAAAGTTAATAAAATATGTTTCTGTGTGTTATTTAGATTAAGCAATTATACTGCATTGGGTAAAAAGCAATATTTTGTTGGTTCTGTTTTTCCAGGTAGTGAACAAACAAACCATGGGTGAGGTGGGAAATTGAACATTTATTTAATGGCAAGTTGCCTCCGGAATATTTGTACCAAAAGTTATTAAAATATGTTAATCCTTCTTCAAGTCACAATTGAAAATGTTCGGGATGTTTTTTGCCTGACAGTGTAGTTTGTGAGTTCTGGGTTATTTTGGTGCTAAAACTATTAAGAGTTACAGCAAATTTAAATGACTATATTACAGAGCTGAATGCATGAATATCGTTTGATGAGGTATGTCACAGTTTAATACTTGTTATAGGGATGGTGGTTCTGTTTTTCAGCAGATCAGATTTTCTGCTCAATATCCACCCCATCCTTATTCTGATTGAAATTTGGTTTTGTTCTTTTAGGAGTAGGTTGCTAGTCTCTGGCTCTGATTAGTGAACATATACCTTATGATACAAACAAATTACTGATGGACAGACGGACAACTCACAGTGGCACTGCTTAAGTGCTTCGCAATAGACCTACCTGTTGTCAACTTCAGAAGTGGTAAAAATGTTTCCATTTTTGTGCTTAATCTTAGCGCTCCAAAGAATTAATGAAAACCGGATTATGACTGCAGACGCTGGCAAGAGTAGAAGTAAAACCAAATAATTAGAACTGATGTACCATAGGATATTACATTTTACTGGTATTCACAAAAATTAAAAATAAGTGTTGTTGACAGGGCCTTCCGCAGAGGGGGGATGGAGACAAACTGTCTCCAATTTAGGTCAGGGGAGGAAAGCTTCCCCCCTTAGCTTTCCCCACCTGAGCTGGGAAGATTAACCCACGAACGTTTTATCAACTTAGTTGTACTTTTGTGTGGAATTTGTTTATTGGGACAACTGACAGTGAAACTGCCAGTACTCAGAGGCTAAGCATTAGCATCATCCAATATAGGTCTAGAACTACCAGTCATGTCCAGTGGCATATTTAAGGGGGGGCACGGTGCAATGGCCCCCCTTTGGCCCGACCATGAAAATTTTTTACAGGCGACTTTATATAAAAAGGTGCGTTTTTCGCCAAAAATGGGCGAATTTTTGGTTTCCATTGAACATTCAGAAGCAAAAAGTGTTTCAACTTCAGGGGGCTTTGCCCCCCTGACTCCCCGACCAGGGGCTCTGCCCCTGGACCCCGCTGGGGGCTCTGCCCAGACCCCCGTTATAGACTCGCGCTCCATGCGCTCGCCATGCCCCTCCCCCTTTGCCAGATTCTAAATACGCCACTGGTCATGTCAGGTTTTAGCATTCCTGTATTGTAAATGTTTACTTTCGAGTTTCAAACATATACTTGTGATGTGAACTTAAAGCAGTAATACATTATTTTGACAGCTTTTTGCACAAAAAGTAACACTTGCAAAATGAAGTTGTTAATGTGGCTGGTAAACTGTTCACTG
>Ga0056128_1010782_pt1 | contig 11350 bp, 7 predicted proteins | sample WorMetLIZISLAND2_FD_71113 | JGI IMG/M metagenome (GOLD analysis project Ga0056128, IMG submission 71113) | Marine gutless worms symbiont microbial communities from Max Planck institute for Marine Microbiology, Germany - Olavius geniculatus... ... | reverse complement strand
ATCGTCTGTAACACGTGGACATCAGTTCAAACTCTGTAAACTCTTATGCCCATCTGCTTTCATTGCTAGCACTTTTTGGCACCGGGTTGTCAACATGTGGAATGCTCTCCCAGAAAATATAGTTGCAGCCACATCCCTGGCAATGTTTAAAGCTCGACTAAATGATTTTGACTTGGCTCGGTTTACAGTTGTGTTTTAACTTGGTTTTATTGTGTTGTGTTATTTGTATGTTTTTTTCTTTTAGGGTTCATGTAAGAGGCTCTTGCGGTCCTTTGTGCCCTTGTTCAAGCTCTTTCATTATTCATTTGTATTTGTGTTCATTGTATTTGCTTGACTAAATAAATGATTTGATTTGATTTGATTTGACTAGTGACTACAGTCCCATATACGCTATGGCGACGCTACTGTATCAAACTCTATAATCAACGCTAAGATTCGATACGATAATTCGACGACGGCTGCAGGCAGCAACTCTGCATTCAAAATTGCGGTCAAACCGCTGCAGATAAAGACATGGTTACTCTCGACAATATATAAAAAACCCGTCATCGATCTATCAAACGGTATACCATCGTCGACACTCTATAACGTACCGTTTAACCACAATATCGCACGATTTACATCGCAGAGTCCGCAATACCAGTAACCCTTCATGGTCATCCAAGGTCGATGATTTTCATGTCATCTGAAAGGGCTTATGCGACTTCCTATTAATGATCAATAGCAAACCTTGGCACTACTTGGTAATCTCTCACCGTTTCTGAGATACGAACAGTTATCAGCTGGAAAACGCACATTTTTTTCTACCCCCTCTGTTCAACGCCAAATTTGAGAATGTTCACCTTGCACTGGTTCGTTTAAACTTTGCATGCGAAGAGCTGTGACACCGGGCTAATTATCATGCAATAAATTTTTCGGTTGGATTTACTGTTTTGCCACAATAGGCCTACATGCGTTACAGGCTGACGACAGACGACGACAGACAGACGGTCGGCAAAAAATCGCAACCTTTTAGGCAACCTTCTTGCAGTCAGCTGTTTGGCATGAGGCATTTACAACCTACAGGACATAGTTAAAATCAGCGATATAGCGTAGATTTCTAAAATTTCCCTCATTTTCACATGAAGAGATTGCTCCCTCTGCTGTGTTGCTGAATGATCACCTTGCTTCTTTGTGTCTCCTTAGTTTACTTACTTGCTGTTTACATTACCGTTTTCTGCTGTGTACGATCCAAGCGAATGTAAATAAAGTGTTTTGTGTTAAATTTTAATTTGTGTTTCGTTTTTAAATACGATGTGTTGACAATGACGATATTTTGACTGAGTACTAAAGGGGGCAAAGTGTATTTGGCTGACGATGGGCCAGACGCAGTTTCACAGCGTATCAGGGCAGGTTGCATTGTTAACCGATCGACTCAAGCTTCATGCTGTCGAAGTCAGACAGCTCACTGCGCTTTCATACGAACAGTTTATCGAGTCTATCTCACTTCTCAATAGATTGTGAGTCATACTTTTTAGTTGTCAGTCTCGGCTTATTTGTTTGTAGCTCTCATTTTGATTTTATTTTATCAACTCGTCGGCGCCCAGAAGCAAGATAACGCATGGCGTCTCCCTCTTTAGCTGTGAGCTTTCCCAGCGGGGTCTGGGACAGAGCCCCAGCCGAAATTAAAGTGAGTGCATTTTGGCCTTTAAAAGATGAAATATTTTTAATTTTAAAGATTTTCTCCTGGTAGTTGACTCAGTATTTAGCAGTACTTTGCAGCAGTGATGTCATTATCCTTTAACTAACTAGGTTACCACTTTTAGCTGACTGTACTTTTGTAACGGTTGAGCTATTGGTTTGGTTGTCGTCTGTTCGTCCATCTGTTCGTCCGTCTGTTTGTAACGGATGTACCCTGGCTAACAGGTAGGTCGTAGGGGAAAACTTTTAGCATCTAATTAGCTATGCATGTGAAACTTGGGCATGCAAAATTTCAGCCATTTGCTACAAAGGAAACATTTTAAAATTTTGGGTTGAATCAACTTGAATGTAGGAGGTGGTAGGAAAAATATGCATTTTCAACGGAAAACTGGCTATATCTCGGAAACGGTAAAAGATACGGCCAAGCAGTGTTCGATTTGCCGGGGGGTTGAGGACGAATGACCTTTCCACTGGAACTTGTCTGGGGGGTTGGCTTTAACCCCCCAGATTTGTCGCGGGCGTTTCTACTTCCTGTTTACTTTGGCTACTCAGTTCTAGGGACTTCGCTGTTTTTCTCTTCATGCCAAATTCATGCATCTTTCCCAAGGTTCCCTAGGTCTTGTTTCAGTTTCTAAACTTAGTTCACTTTAGCGTACATTGGTTGGTCGTTGCTAGTAGGGGTCTAGGAAGTAAACTAGTCCCTAATCCACTATCTGTGGACGAGCCCCAAGGCATAAGTAAACTGGAAAAACCTCGGAGGATCTTCTAAACAGGCCCAATGGACGACCATCCAAATTACTTACGTCAGCGACCCAGTACGTTTCCGGTCGTTCCAGTTTGTACTCTAAGTGCACCTATCGCTAGCAGTAATATTGTCCGCTTCCTACAGTGGCTGATTTAGCTGGGAAACCAAGGATCCAGTTTCCTACAATAGTTTGTACAGTGTTAAAGAAATAAACTTGTGTCTGTAAGATTATATATACAGCTTTATTATGGGGCCGTCCTTCCTAGAAGGAGGCCCCATTATGTATCGATGCTGTCCGTCTGTCTGTCTGTCTGTCCGTCCGTCCGTCTGTCCGTCCCATGCCTCCACCTAGAGGGAAAACGAAAAGGCCTACGAATACCAAACTTGGTAAGAAGGATTCCCGGGACACGAGCACCCCGTGGACCAATTTCAAGGTCAAAGGGTCAAAGGTCAAGGTCACAGCGGCTAATTGCGTTGTTGGCGAAAAATCCACCACCACCAAAGCACGCTCACTACGTAGCGTCGTCAAGTCTAAATGATTCACGAGATGGCAGCACTTGCTGTCGCCATGTGGTAGCACGCACGTACTCAACTGCAAGGACGGCCCCATAGCAAGCAGCCCCTCAACGGCTGCACACTCTTGTTCGTCATACAGTGACAGCAAAGAAAGCAAATCAAAAACAAACAACAAGCAAGTAATGGAAACTAGGCTACATAGAAACAGTCGTATCGGTCATATTAAATCGTTCAGATCACGTCTCGCACAGCCTGAGACTGAACTTCGTACAGATTATGTTACTGCATTTTGTGTACTGCAGTGCAGAAAACGTTTGTGACGTGAGTGAGAAAAGGCTTGTATTTGAGGTGAAGAAGGACACCGACCAAAGCATATTTTGGCGTACAACTGTACGAGTCAAGTGCTGCAAGGTATGATAGATGCAAATGTTGTGAATATTTCAAATGATGTGGGTTTATTGATCGTGTGGAATTTGCTGTTTTGTGGCTTTGGTATTTCTATAAAAGAAGCAAGTATTTTCTTAATGGCAGTGTTACATAATAAAGCCTCATAGTGCAATTAACTTATTTTATCAAGACAACCACATTGTATGATAATTAAATGGGCAAGGTTAGTCATAATAGAATAAAGTACCAGGTACATGAAAAGTAAGAATAGTAAAATATAACACTGTTAAGGAGAAAATTTGAAGGAATAAAACAAAGTCAAGGCCTATAGGAAGTAGATTAAAGCCAGCAGTAAAACAATTTATTATATCCATTTTTCGATGGTATGTTCTTCTCTGCTGACTTGGACACTTTCAAACTTCTAATTTGTACATTTGACAAAAAACTACCGGCATTTAATAGAGACCTGGTGCTTATTTGTATCTTGTACAAATAGCAAAATACTGGTACCCATCAGTAAGGAAAATTAATGCTTACTTGATCTCTCCCAAAACTTCAGTTCTTATTGACGGCAACAGCATTCATTTTTGGGCACATATTGAATGTCCATTATACCAATCACTTTCAATTTTTAAATATTTAGTATCGTTGCCATGCATGGGGTCCACGCTTGGCCCTTTTTAGTGCATCCAACTTGAAATACTGCCGGGCACTAACAGCACCCACGTGTCACAATGAAGTGACTTTTTCACAACTGGTCTCTGTAATTTGACAGTCTCGACTTGTCTCATTTGTCTTGACTTTACGTTATCTGATTACTGGTATTTCAAGCACTAACTTTGACCTTTTGCACACACCCAGTACAGTATATGTCAAGATGTCAGCAAAAAGCTAACCTGGTCTCATATTTGTAGTATTAGTAATTCAGAAATTGATTTTATTTTTATCATTTTATTTTTAGCATTAGGAAACTAGTGTGCGGTACATTCAGACTGGTTTCTTTATGCTGTTCGATATTATTGAATATTATTGTACAATGAACATACAGTGCAGTCTCAGTAAAGTGGAGGTTTTTATTAGTGTTTTGTATTTTTGACTGTACTTCTGTAGTGCCTATGATTTCAAAATAAACAGACAAATAGAGGCCTATATACCGGTATATTGTGGTTGGTACCCAACATTTATTTGGGACTCGGCGTTTATTAGAGACCCGGCAAATGGGGACCTGTCTATTATTAGAAGCTATATGGTAGATGTTGGAGACTCCGCCACTCATGCATCTCTGTAAGAATCAGATAATCAGACATCTTCTTACTAATGTTTTCATTTAGCTGCCATCACTCAAATCAGCTACTACTCATCTATCCTGTCCCACTGACTTTGGAAGGCTGAACAACTTGAACAGTGTGAGATATGTTATGATATGAAGTACAGTAGCTCTGTTTGTTGCAGGTGAATGCTTATACTGGTGACATCGAGCTTACAAAGTTGTTGACACTGAAGCAATATCTGCACGTCTACAATGAGATAAAGCGACATGTTTCAGATGCGTCCGATGCAGCCGTTAATGCTGTCGATGCTGCAAGGGCCAACATGCTCGATGCTTCTGTTATCATGATGCAGTACGTTGTTTTTATTGATTGTTATTATGAAATTATGCTTTATGCACGTAGTACATAATTTTTTTTAAAAATTAAAAAGTTGAAATACAAAAAGAATGGTTTCAATCACCCACTTTAAAGTATTCAAGTAGAATACGCAGCAGTTCTGTCGTCAGTAGATATTGGATGTGTCGGATGGCGTGAGCATGGAAGTTACATGCTCCGGCCACCGATGTCGCATGGCAGTTGAATGACAGATGACGGTCCAGCACCACCTCGAGAACCTTCATGTAGCGGCTGGTAGATCAGTACCAGCGACAGACACGAACGATGGAGTCAACGTGGCGTTTAGCTCGTTTGATGTACCGATGACCAGGGCCTTCGACTTGTCAGGGTTTAGCTGTAGACCATTCTGCATATACCACTGCCGAACGTCAGCGGTTCGTACAGCGAGAACAGCAAAACCCTCAGCAGTGTTGTCGGCATGCATGGACAGACGGAGCTGGGTGTCATCGGCGTACTGGTGGTACTTGATGCCATGCTGCGAGATAACTTTACCTACTGGGCTGTAGTAGACAGCAAACAGCAACAGGCCGAGCACCGATCCCTGTGGTACACCGACGTCGAGAGGAACAGTGTCAGACTGATGTTGTCCCATCTTGACGAACTGTGCTCGGTCGACGAGGTAAGACCGCAGCCACGCCAGTGGTGTTTCGGTGACTCCAAACTCAGAATGCAAGCGTTCGATCAGTAGAGAATAGTCATCGGTGTCAAACGCAGCCGACAGATCGAGACCGATCAGCACGGAGATCTGTTTGTCATCGGCTGCAGTGTAGACGCCATCGAGAACTTCTAGTAGCGCGGTCTCCGTTGAATGACCAGTTCTTTACGCCAACTGGTACTGACCAGAATTGGCAGAACTGAACAGGTGGGGCTGCAGTCGCGTGAGTACTACTTTCTCAAGTATCGTTGATATAGTCAACAGATTGGATATCAGTCAGTAGTTGCCTGGTGACGAAATGTCAAAGCCAACCTTCTTCAACAGCGGCAGAAGCTGTGCGCTCTTGTAGCAGAACGGAAACTTGCCGGTCTGGAAGGACAGATTGGCCAGTCTGACGATTGCGGGAGCGAACACCGCCGAAGACGCCTTTAGAAGTGAGCACGGTAGTGCGTCGACCGGCGACGACTTGGCTGGCATCGCATACAGGAGCCGGCTCAGCTCACTAACCGTCACCGGCGTGAACGACGACAACGTTGGACCGACGTGATGTCTGGTCGCGAACTGACAGGGAGTTAAAGACTAGAGTGCTGAAGCTATGTTTGCACGGATCCAACTGACTTTGTCCGCAAAGAACTGGCTGAAGGTTGAGACAAGCTTCTGGCAATCGGTGTCATCATGTACGGCCTTCTGGTCCATGTGCAGTAAGCTCCGAGCCGTGTGCCAAGTGGACTGCACATCACCGTATAAAACAGCGTCGAGTTTCTCTCTGATCTCGTCAGCCCGCGATCTCTGGATACATTGTCCAGCTGTGCGGCACGCATGCTGGTAGGCACGTCGATCGGACTCAAAGCCAGTGCGCTGATAGCGGCGTTCAAGTCGGCGGCGCTCCTGCTTAGCCTGCTTGGCGTCGTCAGACAAATGACGAATGTCGTGCTGGCCGCGACGACGTCGACGAGTTCTTCACTGTTCCTCACTGTCCAACAGCTCAGCGTACTCGTCAGCATCTGTCGGCGTGCTGTCATACAGCCTTGCGCTTAGGATGTCACGGCAGAACGTCTCGGTATCAATCCTGCGTATCTGACGGTAGGTGTACGTCACCATGACTGACGGTGTGGGTGACAGATCGAGACGACATGTGAGCAGTTGGTGGTCAGAGGAGCAGACCAACGTGCCGCACAGCTGAGACACCAGCGCGCTGTTGACGTGAATTATTGGGGCTGGTACTGATTAAACAAATTTTCATCAATTAATCTCTATAAATTAACTTTGATTAATTGAGTAATTGCTATCATTTTAGTTGAGATAATTAACCAAAAAAATTTTCTTTTTGATGTTAATTTTGCACTCTTGGTTGGTGGCGTGGCATAGTTGGTAGCGCGTTTCGGCTGAAACAACGTTACTCTACGCCGAGCCTGGTTAGCACCACGATGGGTGACTGCCTGCGGGCAGGTAAACCATCTTGGTGCGAAGCCTGCCAGCTAGGTCAACTCAGCCTTCTACCTTCCGTGGGACGGTAAAATGAGCAGTAACTCATTCATATGGGTTACGGAAGGTGGTGACTTTAGTACAGCTGACTGGGGCTGCCTGCATGTGGTGGCCGTGCGGCTGGCGGCTCGGGTTAGTGACGAAAAGCGCATTAGAGGCGTTGTATGCGAGATGCAGCACGCAACACGCAATGCTGCTTGTGACGTCACAGACAATATACAGTCTGCTGGTGACGTAATGGCTTCATTGCTGTTATGACATCACGCCACGGCGCTGCATTATGAGTCACTGTGATGTGCGCAGACAACAGAAGAAGTGATTACTTAACCTCCATCAGTTCACTAAGTTCACTTTTGGCAGATATAATCGTGGTCAAGAAAATGTGTCTCCAGGCAGTCAGCCTCATTATTTCGGATCAGTAATCAAGTCCTTGCTATTGTAGGATCGATGCTGTATTTGAAGAGCCTTCGTTGAAGGATGTGGAAGAATGTGTTATATGCATGGATCGTAAGGCATCCACTATACTGCCGTGTGCCCATGCCTACTGTGAGCAGTGCATCAGTGCATGGTCGGTTCAGTTTCGTTCAGTACGATAATTTTATGTTCGCTCAGTTCTAATAGCAAATAGCTATCACGAACGAGCTGGTTCACTTTAAGCTCTGCTGAATAGTTCAGTCCTCTGCTGAATGCAGACGTCTCGTCTTAAATGCTTTTAAATGTACTGCACAAGATGTTGCTGACAAGTCATGAACAGACTTGGTAACGAGTGCTTGGCTGCTCTTGAAGACCTTTCTTTGTTAAAGATCTTTTGTTGGTATTTTATGTTAAAAACTGTCACATGAATATTATTATTTGTGGTGCTGACTTTTCTCATTGGTCTGCATCAAAGAAGTTAGTTACTGTTGAGCCATTTCCGTAGCAACACCTGGATGTAAATGATTTTATTACGAAACTAGCCAGGCTACTTAGGTTTATTGGGTGTGAGTTTATCTTTTGCAAAGCATAACCTACCATGCAACAGATCTTGATGTTTTGTCTTGGGCTTGAAATTTAAGCCATCCTACATCATATGTAGGCAATATATGCAAGTGTGGGGATGTTTCTTGAAAGTCTACCTGACAAGAAAAATTTTTGTTAGAAATACTTTGTATTAATTGATAAACTTTGTGGCTTTAAGTACACTGCATATTAGTTAAAAATAGGGCTGCAGAAATAATGATTAATTAATTGATTGGTCATTAAAAAATAACCGTGTACAATTTTTTGGCTGCAAAAAGTCATTAAAATAAATCTATTAATTTCAGTCAATTTTTGGAAATTGATTGATTTTTCTTTCTTCGTTAGCAGCTTTAGTTGAAAATGTTTTAATAGTACATGATTAATCTAGATGTTATTGTTACAACATTTCTGTTTTTGTCTGCAGGCAAGACAGTCATAAGACATGTCCAATCTGCCGTGCCGTTGTAAACAGCTCCAAAGAGTCATGGGTTCTTTCCGAAAAGCCCGACGATCTTGAGGTTGCACACGAGGCTACTGACTACGTCATGGGCCTTATTGACAGTCAACCGAACGATTCCGATTCTTCTGATTTGTAATAATGTGTACATAGAAATTGTTAATAGTTCAGCTTTTAAATAGATTGTTTGTCCACTCTGCAGATAGGCTACTACACTGTGTTTGGTAAAAAACTGACCTCCCAGACGTCATGCAATAAAAATGTCAAATCAGAACGAATTTGAATAAAGTTTCGTAACTTAATTCCCAATAAATTCCTGAAGTGATTGCCAAATTTCGTTGAAAAATATTATTTTTTATCGAAATTATTAAATGTTGAATATGCCTGGTGCAAGGAATTTGCAGTTAGGAGTCAAAAATCGGGTGTTTGTATTAGATCAAATCTGTGGTAGCCTTGCGTCCTCCAGGAGCTGCTGTATGCTTAATATGCTTAATGCATACATATTGTGCAGATGTAGATGAGCTGTCTAATTTCTTACTTTGGTTTCTGTCACATTTGCACTGAATTACTGGGGCAGGTACTGAGTAAAAATTTTTTTAGTCAATTAATCTCCAAAAACTGACTTTGTTTAATTGATTAATTTCAACTGTTTTTGTAGTTAGTCGGAAAGAGTACAAAATCTGCAAAGTTCAACTACTGGTAGTTGTCATCTTTCATTAACTAAAGCAGCATTCGAAAAAGTGACAATAATGCAATTCGTATAATGTGTACAGTCTAATTACTACTCTGATTGTGAGGGCTAACTACAAACCTAACACTGTTGGCCTACAAGCAGTACGAAACTACAAATCTTGACAACATGTCTTGTCCAAAATTTGCAGATTAGTGACGCTACTGCACAATGTTGTTTGGATTATAATCAATCATAATCAGTAATTTGAGCAAAGCTCGTGAGACGCGTGACAGCCTTAGTAGTTCCTGTTCACAGGTCGTCTAGGTCTGTCTCCAGCCATGTTGGCGCAATTCACTCTTGAAATGTACGCCACAGCCGAAAATTGCAAAAAAACATTAAAACCTATTTTGGAGGTTCAAGGTCATTCAAGGTTATCAATGCTGACACCATCAAAAAGCTCGTCACTAGTGCTTGTTAAGCAGTATGTCTGTGTCTATCTGCAACTGTTTTCACACTAAACGAGCCAATAGGCTAGCAGTAAAATAACACCTTTTTCGGTAGTTGCCGTCTTTGACGCCCACCTGCACAGGCCTCCTTGAACCTAGGGAGTCACGACTTAGACTGCTGAAATCTACTATGTTTAATGCTAAAATTTTTATATGCAGGTTGTCTTGGTCTATCTCCAGCCATTTCAGTGCAATTCACTCTTAAAATGTGTGTCGTAGACCAAAATCACAAAAAAAAATCACCGAAACCCCTCTTTTTGGGGTTCAAGGTTATTCAAGGTCATCACTGTTAACCCGTGACCCAGCTGTCGTGAGTGCTGGTGTTCGTGCATTTAACAGGGTTTCCACTTTTCTTGAAAAGTCATGACAAGTCCTGAATTTCTTTCCCTTGATTTTCCAGTCCCTGGATCATCATGGAAAATAAAAACTTTGGATAGTTGATGAATTTGCTTCTAGTAGGCTAGCTGTTTGAGTTAATGAACTTGATGCTGTTTGGTAGTTAAATTGTCAGTTGCATCGATACTGAAATGATGTAAATACTGATACTGAAACTGAACTGAAATGATTTCTATATAACTTTATAGAAACTGAAACTGAAATGATTTTGAGAACTGGAATAACACTGTAGCCAACAGTGAAGATTTCGTGATTGTATGTGTTGCCGTTTTGATACAGTGCCAGGGTATGACGGACGGACAGACGCCCAGACTGGGCCAGACGATGGCTAAGATGCACGAAGCATTCTGCTGTCACGCATAAAAATTAATCATACATGTGTGGAAAATGATTAGTCAGTTAATTATTAGTAAATTTTTGCCACACCATTCGCCTATAATAATGTGGATCTTCTGCATTATTGGCAGACAGCTCTACTCGCTTTTGTTTATGAAAATCAATAGGTGGTGGATGTACAGTAGGTAGTTTAGCAATACCCAGAGCGTCCTTGGCTATCGACATTTCTGAATGATCCAAGCGTTTAAATTGAGCACATTGTCATGATTGTGAATGTCTTACACTGTAGGTTTATTGTTATTTTTATAACTGCATGTATCCTTATGTTTGAGAGGTGCATTATTAGCCTCGATTTGCCCAGTCTGTTGGAAATTGAGTTATTCGGTATCATGGCCAGTTTTTTTACATTCCTAAGACTGACATTAATGACTAATAAACAAGTTTTTAATTGAAATCAGCATTTCAGTGATTGTTCACTTTGTTGTTTTGTTGATGTCGTTATGTGATCGTTCTGATTGGCTGCATTATGAGTCTTGCCTGTCTGTCCGTTCGTTCGTGTGTCCCTTCGGGCTCCTGGCTCAAAAACAAAAAGGGCAAAGAAAAGTCGAAATTGGTGTGAACGTTTCCCAGAGCAGGAATAAATGGTGTGCCAATTTTTCCTTTAGGCAAAATGGTCAAAGCCACCATCAGGGTTACGGTGAGGCAGGCTGAGCTCTACAGGGTGTTCTAAAAAACGGATACCCAGTTTTATTTTTGGGATAACTTTGGTAATTCAGCACCGATTTTAACCATTCTTTTACTGTTACAAGCAGAAATTTATGGCGCGTAAACGTGAAGTTCTTCCACCC
>Ga0056128_1010779_pt1 | contig 11353 bp, 8 predicted proteins | sample WorMetLIZISLAND2_FD_71113 | JGI IMG/M metagenome (GOLD analysis project Ga0056128, IMG submission 71113) | Marine gutless worms symbiont microbial communities from Max Planck institute for Marine Microbiology, Germany - Olavius geniculatus... ... | reverse complement strand
AAACTAGACACCTTGGGGCAGTCCACGGTGAAGATTTTGTGATCCTAGCTTGCACCGTTTTGATACAGCTCACGAGTGTGACGGACGGACGGACGCCCAGGCGATGGCAAAGACGCGCGAAGCATTCTGCTTTCGCGCGTAAAAATGAAGCAGTAATGTTTAGCATTTAAAGAGGTCACATTAACTTGTCAAGTTTATTCTTTTAAATTCTTTTCTGTGCTGTGAATCACTTGTGAGTCAGGGTACGTTACTGGTGGGGAAAATAATACACAAATAGACTGTGTTCTATTAGCAGATGATGTCACAATAATGACGTTATTATCAAACAATTTTTCACACATGTTCAAAATAAAATTTCCTACAAAATGCATATTTTAGATTTTTTAATATAAAAATTAATGGAATGGTACCATTTTGTAAACTTACTTATGGAACAACTCTTGTATGACAAAAGCAACAAGGCCTCTGCATCACCAGCCATATGGGATCGTGCAGTGTTACCCATCATCTGACATGGGTGAACATACCCTGCCTTAACCCCAGCCAGTACTTGACTTACGTACCCTAGAGAAATAGAAGGCTGAGTTGAGCTCACTGAATGGTTATAGAACTGAGATCAGACGGTTTGTCTGTCCGCAGAAATTCACCCATCAAAGCAGTAGCTGGACCCATAACAGAGCAATTTCAGCAACTGAGAGTTTTCCGAGACCACTGTATTAACCACCGGATCGACTGAGTCACTGTTCTAGGGGAACAGAAAGAGTTCACAGCACACGACTGAAGCCACCTTGTGCGTCGAGAAGGATGTTCTCTGGCTTCAAGTCACGGTAGATGATACCGTACAGATGCAGGTGCTCAATGGCAAGCGTCAGTTCGGCCAAGTAGAAACTAACAAAAACACATCAGACAGTGACCAAATATGAAGCACACAAATGACACCTTGTTAGCGAAAATTAACCCCAATAATCATGACTAAAGGAATGACAATTTCGTACATGTAGACACAGCATCTTAACAGCAATTTCAGTCACAGCTGAGTAAGACACTGGATTTTCCACCTATAACTATTCCTAACTCCCAGTTTTTCGCCAAAACACAAAATCTGAATGACAATTTAAGCCATCATCAGCTAGACTGACTAGCAGAATGTCTTGATAGAACAGCAAATTCTGGCACAAAATAACATCTGCAAACCAAGATGTGGTTTTTCTATCTCTGCTTATCTGGCAAACATATTCCTACATAAGCACATTCACCACATTGCATTTTTTCTGAACTAACCACAATACCAAACTTTTCGTATGTTCATACACAATAACTGATCAAATCTTACTCAGAACGAGTATTATTATTTTTACTATAAAATTGGTAAAGTCTGGTAAAAGAAATGACTCACTGTAATACCTAACATTATTAAATGAGCAAACAGTAGCCGGAAAAACGTACCAAGCAGTATCCTCCATGAAGATGCCTTCTCTCTCCAGTTGCATAAAGAGCTCACCACCGCAGAGGTATTCAAGAATTAAGTACAGCTTCTCACCAGTTTGAAATGCATAGATCAGATCCACAATAAACGGATGCTGCAACAGCACGTAACCTGCGGATTATCGGAGGAAAATAATGATAATAAATTTTGAAAAATACAGAGCATTTTTACAGTGCCACAGAGTCCCAAGATAAATGCACTTACTGGTCGTAATAGTACAGATTAAATAAATCAACTTCAGTCAGATACTGTAAATGTCCGCCAAACTTTTATATTGTATGTTCATTTTTATGGCTCAATAAAATCATTTCACACTTTAGTCCTTTCAACTTCTATGACTTTACTGGTTGAAACATCACATGCCTGTAATATGCTGTGCTTTAAAAAAAGATTAAAAAAAATACTTTTCTTAAACTGGCATAATGTGGACAATCCAAAGCAGCCGTAAACAATAACCGAAGCAGTAGCAGTTAGATTACCAATAATTAATATGACATTTCACTTCATACACACAAAAACAGATAGCCAGGAACCTTTACCTTGACTCCTTCCAGTATATTTCTCTCGGCTTTCGTGTGAGCTGTATCCTTGGCATTCCGTACAATTGTAGCCTGCATGCAGTACCAACTGTACTATATATGGTTTATGTCAGTTTTAACATCATAATACCCAGAAGACTTAAAACGAAATGGCAGACAGCACCAGAACAGTTTTGGTTGAATGTGATATCATAATTTAAGTCACATGCATCACAATTCTAATGCATAATGCCTCTTCCTTGTTCTTGTTCCATATTTTTTAGTTTTTTTGACACAATAAAATTCAATAACCACAAAAAAAATAAAAACTGAACCTACAAATGCTAAAAAAATCAATAATTTAACCATATAAATATGGTTTGCTATTAAAATAAAAGTAAGCTTATCTACATTGTGTGGCTACTAAAAATTAGCAGCTTCAAATCAACTCACTCATCAGCAAAGAATAACAACAAATCATACCTTCTTTAATACTTTCATAGCAAATATTTTTCCACTGTCCTTTCCATTAGTTTTTCTTACCAGAAACACCTATAATACAATAAATAAAAAGTCAACAACTCTTGGTTTCTTACAGCAAAAGCAGCAGACTTATGTTCTGCAAACCTTCCAGCAAATCAATTTTCAATCACAAAACTCAGTATTAAACAGCTATTTCCAAGTATTGACAGACTATGCGGTTGCAGGATATGGCATCTTGTACAAAAATATACAGCAAGAGTTCAACAGGTTATGCTAGTTGTTCCCATACACTTCAAGTCAGTGTAGACTGTAGTTGGCTAAATTACCTACAGTCAACAGCATTCTGTCACAGCTCTGAGACCCTAGGGTCAGTCGACTCAGTACTCATCTCCAGTTTGCCACTTACAAGGCTGGCAGTGAATGCAAAAACCAAAAAATACGTAACATCGTCATAACAATGTAATTCTTGTGTACTTCTTCTTCTGTGCACTTGGTTGCAAACGTGGGTTAATATTATTCGACATACACTGATATTGTCATATGCTGAAAGAGTAAATAAGCTACCTTGCCATATCCACCCTTGCCCAGTAACTTCAATAGCTCAAAATCATGTGGACCAGTCTTCGGCTCACCAGGGTTGACCGTAAGCTCAGACAGTTCAACAGTCTCGACATCCTCATTTCTATCAACAACACACTTGTGCCAATCACACTGAACAGCTGGACAATTCTCATCACGACATGACTGACTACCAGCTGCTTCAACAATTGTAAATCAAAAAAACGACACAAAGCAGCTCCTCAACAGCAGAGCATAGAATAAAGAGAGAAGAAATGTGCAAAAAGATAAACAAAATAAACAAAGATTATATCTGCTATGAAAATTCAGGGCAGATAGACATAATCGACCACTCATTTTCCGTGAATTTTCAGGGCAGCATCTGTTTACTTCTGGATATATGCCGTGAAAACTGATGTACAGAAAAGAAACATACATATTGAAGATGAGAAATAAGAGATAATCACACAATTAAGGCCTAATAATAACAATTTGGTACGGTGAAAAATTTGCATATTGATGAAGCTTAACTTGATTCTTTCACCACAGTTGCTACCAGCTTTATGCAACGTATCTGGTAGTTACTTTAAGCAAAATTGAAATTTTAATGCTGTTTTGTTGCAAATTGTCTGCCATGGTCATGAGTCTGACTGATTGCAAAATTCTTTTGCTGCCAATGTCTAGGCGCAAAATATAGACAAGAGTTTAATGCCATGTTTTGACTTGTTGCGTATTTAGAAATACATCAGCTGAAAAGCCATGGCCGCTTACCAGTGACGTGATCAATTACATAGGCTAAGCCTATAGCTACAGAAGTTGCTAACTCGTTAAATAAAACTGCTTGCATAATCTGATAATACTGTACCAAACAGCACTGACAATTACTTTGCTATGCTTTGTTTCGATGCAAATTCACAACAGATAAGCGTAATGATAGGCCTATTTATTTTTCATAAATTTTCACGGCAGATAACCATTTCATGCTAGCTTCCGTGAAAATTCCCAGTGGATAGCGAAAAATGACTACTTATTTTCCAGGAATTTTCGCGGCAAAAAAAACTCCCACTGGTGTGAAATCAAGTGCAGGGTGAGACGAAACACCGCACCAGCAGCAAATTACCGCATTAACGCTAACCCTAACCTTAGCCCTAACGTTTGCCTTGGTGTCTAATTTGCGGTAATTTGCTGCCAGTGTGGTAGGTGCTGCCAGTGCGGTGTACTGTTACACCGATCCAGTGCATGCTGATACCTGTTGACAAAAACTTTCAATATGATCCTATAAAAATAGCAGTGATCAGGTAATGAAACTATTTCATTATGTTAATTAGCCATTTCGCAATTGTTTTTACACAGATCATAACTCACAAGCACCAAAAAATAACAATAGATAGAGGGACAGATTTTCCAAAATATTCACAACATAATGAAAAACAGTTAACATACTGAAGATCAATCTTTGGTCCAGCCTCATGAAACTTCTGTTCACACATAAAAAACATAACATATCAACTCGCTATTAAACATCAGATATCGTGACATGATGGCAGCTCGACAGCAAAATCAACGCACATTGCCTATCCCAACATAACACACAATTTTCAAACATTTCCGATATCCAACAATAACATATAAATTAAAACAATTAAATATAGCCAAATAGTCATAGATGTTATTCGCCCGTTAAAAAGTTTGTCGAACGGCCAGAGTAAAAAGTGAAAGTGAGTGAGCGAAAATGAAGGACATATGCAACAGACCCGAACTTGATCTTCGTCTATTGCTATTTGTTCCTCGTCAGATACGTCACTTGAACCATCCTGCTCGTTAGTAGCTTCATTCAGTTCTAAATCGAATACGCCTGCAGCTGCCATTTGTACTAAATTTATCAAAATCGCTTGTCAAAATTCCAAAGAGCTGAACCAGTCATTGGTGAACCACAGAGCCACAGGACGTCGTCAACAACCGGTGCCCGGTGTTGCTCCAAGTAAAAACCGAAATAGACCCAGACATTTCAGCGACGGCACGAGTGACTGACGGACTGAAGACTGACGAGTGACGACCAAATACCGTAAAACTTTGTAAAACTGCGTAAAACGCAGGTCTCTATTAAACGCCGAAGGCGAGTTGTCAAATATATAAGTAAACACCGAAAACCAGATCATTACAGATGGCAGATGGTTTCTCTGGAGAGTTTTTACGCGCGACATCAAAAATAGTGCATTTTCGTGCAAAAATTTTCGCCTGTTTTAAGATGCATCCGGTCAATAGGGGGTCGGCCGCCCCTCCCCCGTCCCTGTGAATCTGCCACTGGTTTCAGGATCGGTAAAGCTTTTCCATAAATTCGAAAGGGGTCACCCCGAACGAGGGCGCTTGAGACGGGGTAAGGAAAATTTGCGATTTTCAGCCAATAAGTCGCTATATCTCAGAAACGGTGCCAGATAAAGCCTACGTTACTATTAATCACTAGCCTAATATAGAAAATCCTACACTGGCTTTTGATTAGCACCGAAAGCAATGGCCTTTGGATGACCTTGAACGCGAAAATTTGGGGTTTTGATGAATTTTTTGGCGATTTTTAGCTGCGACGCACATTTCAAGAGCGAATAGCGCCGAAATCACTATAGGTAGACCGGTACAGACTGCGTATCACTAGTTTAAATTTCGCCCCCCCTCCCCTGCGTTCAAGGAATTCTTTGTACGAGGGCGTCAAACTTGGGTACATCCTTCAAAATACTCGCATTCGGCCATTCAAACAGCAAAATCCTCTCGAGACAGTGGCGCCATCTGGCGTAGGCCTATGTGAATATATCGTCAGTTGCTGCTGTCGGTGAGCTTTAGATCTTGTTCATAGTGGGCTCTCAAACATGCACTGTTGTCGCGCGTTCCCCTTTGCGTTAGCTAGGCTTTCTTGTTGTTCTAGCTGAAAAAAGGTTTGTAGTGGTGTGCCTCAAGGCTCTGTCATCGGCCCCATCCTGTTCTTGATTTTTAGCCCACCGTATTTATGTAACGGTCGAACTATTGACACGGTTGTCGTCCGGCCGTCCGTCCTTCCGTCTGTTGTCTTCTGTCACTGATGTATTGTGGCTAAACGGTAAGTCATAAAATTTTGTACAAGAATAATTAGCCCTGTGTTATAAACCTATAGGCATGCAAAATTTTAGCAATTTAATGCTAGGGGAACATTTTCAAATTCGGGGTTGAATGCAGAGGGAGAGAGGTAGAAAAATGTGCTTTTTTCAACGGAAAACTGACCATATTTTTCTGAAACGGCGAGCTAGATAAGGCTAAAGTTGCTAGTCTAATAAAAAGTGGCACGCCCCGTTAGATGAGACGGAAATCATTCACCTTGGATGACCTTGAAGACCGATAAGCGCTATTGTGGCTAAACGGTGCGAGATAGGGCCTGGGTTACTATTAATCATAGGTCTAATAGAAAGTGCATGCATACGCCGTTTCAGATAAAATCAAAATTATCGACCTTGAGTGACGTTGAAGGTCACTGACAACCAGTACGGTAGGCTATGCTAACAACAGCTGGGCTTTTTGTTATCAGTGACCTAGAAAATGGTAGGGCCTACATCAAGTCGTGTGTTTAAATTTGCAGATAATACCAAGATGTTCCACGAGGTCACCAGTGAGGTTGATCGGAAGTCGGAAAAAGCTGCAGAGCGATTTTTAGGTCTAGGCTAAGTTCATTGTCGGCGTTTGTGAGTTATGACACTGAGCAAATGGACGGACGGCCGCATATATCTGGGCACTTGATGCCTATTTTTGCTTGATAGAGCCTCATTACAACTTTCTCTAGCCCCCTACTGATGGGAGCTAGGCTACATGTATATCGTCTGCACCATGCCGTATCATTCTGCATAGGCCTGTACTCAGCGAGCGACATAAAGCTATGTTATTCTGTATTCAGCAACTCTACCGCGCGGCGGAAATCCCGGTATTAATGTAGGCAATGTACAGAACGAACATAACTATCAGAAAGCAAATCTCTGTGTTACTGCAGTGACGTAAATGTACTGATCTGCTATTAGCCGTGACTACTCGCGCTTTCCGGCGTCGAATGGACCGCGAAAATGGCAATTAATCTAAACAACGACGCAGTCACTGTTCTTATCACAACACACTTCAGTGAATATTATTCAGAGTGATCCGATAAAAAGTAAGCCCCGTAGGTTTTGTCATAAACTAACTGCATCAATTATTTAACTTAATTTGCAATTAAGCGATCACTAAAGATCTCGTCACACCCTAAACGCGTTGCTACGTTACTTTGTGAGGTAGACCTACAGTCGGTAAATATGTGTACCTCAACGCATGCGTCTATCTGGCACCGTTACGGAGATATAGCGCCTCAAAGATAATGGGGCCACGAGCTTGATTTTTTGGGATCACGTGACGTCATCGTTCACGTGACCATTCGACTCCCGGGGTTCGATTTCCTATGGGTGGTCCATAGTGACTATACGTCTGTCTAGCACTGTTATGGAGATATGGCTGTTTGAAATTCTTCCAGGAAGGCTCTTCCAGGAACAGAGGTCGGTCGTCGGTTGGTTCTCAATATTACACTGATATCATATACTCCTCTTCGCTACGTTGGCAACGTAGCGCGCGAGGAGTAAAAATAACAATGATTAGCGTCGCATATAGCGTGTGTGAGTGTGTCACGAAGTTTAAGAGCTCTGCATGCAGTCGGCATGTTGCAGTAATAATTTCCTCCTCGTATACGTCCACTGTGCATCATTGGCAGAAAACTGCATTTAGTGTATTGTCAGTGTCCGTTGAGTTGACTGACGTCATTTTGACGTATCTGTCAGCTGATGACGCCTAGGTCCTGTGCAGCAGGTGCTCCTTAGCAACGCCAGCGCCAGTAGAAATTATACTCAACGTATCCGCCCATCGTCGGGTGCCTCCACCGCACGCCGTGCACGGTGGATTCGGGGGTAAACCTATTAGGTGGGGAGAGGCAATGACGCGAGGACTGAGACGCCGCAGACGCTGAAGGGAAGGAGTGTGGGCTTTCCCCATTGGGGATAAGTCTGGGAAAGGGGCTGCCCCTCTTCAAAAAATGATAATTGCATTAAGAAAAAAGTTAAGTTTGGTGCAATATTTTAGTCACAACTTTTGTACATTTTATGGTCTTCTGTACACTACAAATCTGACGACGTGACTAGTTTTGCTTTTGTTTGGATAAAATTTCGTCGCTTTAAAAACAACATAATGTTCATACGAACACGGTGTCTGTCCAATTGCATTTCGATAGTTTACAATATACGTCCGTATAAATATAATCAGTGAGCTGCTTGGACTAGTAGAAAGAAATCAAAATGTTTAATTTCAAATTGTACAGCAGTAATGTTATTCGCTATTATTATAACTACACAATTAACGTTGTTAGTCACGTGATCATTCGATTCGTCACCAACGCTTTACTATAAATGGTCCATTGAGACCATGCGTCTACCTTGCACTATTTTGAAGATATGGCGCCTCAAACATAATGGGGTCACGACCTTGACCTTCTAAGGTTACTTGACGTCATCGGGCACGTGACTATTTGACTCGCGGTGGTCGACTTCCTATGGGTGGTCCATTGCGACCATGCGTCCATCTTGCACCATGCGGAGATATGGCACCTCAAATGTTGGACGCACCCACGTGGACACGAAAAGAAAAAAAGAAAAAAAGGAAGGGGGAAAAGGAAAAAGAAAAGTGGAAGGGGAAAGAAAAGGAAAGGAAAAGGAGAAGAAGAAGGGAAGGAGGAAGAGAAGGTAAAGGGAAGGGGAAAAAAGGGAAAAGAGAAAAGAAAAAAATGAAAGAAGAAAAGGGAAGGGAAAAGGAAAAGCGAAAGAAAAAGTGAAGAAGGAAAAAGAACGAAAAAGGGGAAGGAAAAGGGGAAAAAGAGAAATAAAAAGGGAAGAAAAAGGAAAAAGAAAAGAAGAATGACAAAAGAAGGGGAAGGGAAAATGGAAGGGGAAAGAAAATGGAAAAGGGAAAGTAAAAGGAAATTGGGAAGGAGAAAAAAAGGGGGAAAAGGGAAGGAGAAGGGAAAAAAAGAAAGGGGAAAGGGAAAAGAGGAAGAGAAAGGAAAGGGGAAGGTGGAAAAAAGTGAGCTTTAAAAAGTTGGACGCACGCACGCACGCACGCACGGACACTCAGGTGATTTTATACTCTGTCCAATTGGACAGACAATTAGAAATTCAGTTAGGAAACGCTTTTGCTGTTTTGCCGAATCATTTGTTGCGGTGACTTGAATATTGCGATGAATGTTACGTGCAAGGTCATATGTTAACCGTTTTCACGCAGATGTTCACAGTCATGTTTTCTCTTTGCGGAGAGCTGAAACCGTTACGAGGTTACGAGGGGGCAATCGCCCCATCGCCCTTCCCCACCATGGATCCGTCCCTAAGTGCTTCAGTTTGGCAGTTCCAGTCCAACAAAACGCGAGCGCAAACAACAAAACATTAATATTGGATTCACGTCACGCCTCGACCTGAGTGCAGAGAACGATGACAAAACCTGCGACTATAGAATTTTCTTTCAAAAGTTGACGTTTTAACTTTCAGTTTAGGTGGCACGTATATTCTTACGTGTAGGCGCCTCAACGAACCAAACAAAAAGTTATCTACAATAATAAAGCAAGCTAACATGTCAACCTTTATTCACCAAAATAGTTCGGTAGCAAACACAATTTATTTTCACTGGTACACTTACTCGATTTTCAATAAAGCTATCATGATAGGTAGATCCCATCACATCTCACATCTCACAACAAACGGATGTATTGAGGCTATTTCGTTTGTTCCGTTTTTTGCAGGTAGTGCAGTAACAGACGCTCAGTGAAGTGAAAAACTAAAAAATTATTTGATGGCAAGTTGTGTCAAAAATATTCTCACAAAAATTATTAAAATCTCATACTTTTCTTTAAGTTATTATTAAAAATGTCTGGGATGTTTTTTGTGGGGGGGGAACAAAGTGTAATAAAGGCATTATTATAAGACACGTTGAAAACCATTTTGCATCACAAGCCATGCATGTCACAAGTATAGACCTAACTCATGCGTGTGTTTGCTTTTTTGTTTATAATTGCTGTTATTATTTTTCTCCGATGCTCTGTTTTCTGCCTGGGTGGCTGAATAGAGATATACGTAACATTAACCTGCATGTGCTGATGTCACGGTACGGCATCGCAATATTATGATCTGCAGCGGCGGGCGCGTTGTGCAATAACCGTGGTGGCGTGGCGTATTTGTCTACGTCATAAACAACGCCGCGACGTGTGCTGCCGCCGCTGCTGCTACTGCTGATAATCTCGCTTGCTACATGCGCCATCAACAGTCAGTGTAGCGTAAATGATGCAATAAACATTAGGGCGGAAATCAAAAAAAAAACGTTTGTAAGCATCGAATGAAAAACGTCATCAACTTTTTAATTGACGTATTGACTAAATCCTTTTTTCAGGGTTTTGGTGGAATAAGTATAGGGCCTACTTTTCATCAGAGACATTATATAAAATTAATGAAACATTAACTCCGGACCGTGTTAAAACGTATATATTTTACGACTGACAAAAATTTAGCTGGATCCCACTGGAAAAGAGATCTGGCACTTTTGCAGTGAGATCCGTCGCCGCATTGATGAGATGTTTCGGCAAACTCGCATACGTAACATATCGACTCCGACTTTTTCTCTGCAAGGCTGCAAACTGGACACTGTCGCATCTTTGCTCTTCAGCGCCAGCCAGAAGCCTTTTTATCCAACAGCGATTAAAGAATTTGTCTGAATGTGTTATTCCATACAGATGCATTTCTGTTGTGCTAACCAGACTACCTAGGATTTGATACAACACATGCATAATGCGCACAACAGGTCAAACACTGGCAAACAAATGTTTTGCATACGCCGGCATGAAACCGTTTTTAAGTTTGTGTACTTCATTTTTCAGACATTCATAACTGAATTGATGACATGGGAACCCATCGCGGCGTCGTTATGCGTAGACGTGCGACATTAGCCGTGTTCTGTCTTCTTCGCGCCTGCCAAGAAACAGAGATGTGCAAACACTACAAATTTCTGTTCGATTTCGGACCGCAAACCACTAGGCCTATATCCTTAACAGTTTGGTAATCCGTAACAACTAAAAGTTACCGTTAGCTTACACTAGCAGTTTCGGTATAGTTTTTGTCTCTAGGCCTATAGGCCTACTCCGCAGTCAATCGGCGTTTCTGACTCCCAGCAAGTAATCAAGAGGATGATCCGCCAGTCTTAAAGTCTCAGCTGATTGAGTTTGAAAATCCGGACACCCACG
>Ga0056128_1010774_pt1 | contig 11355 bp, 7 predicted proteins | sample WorMetLIZISLAND2_FD_71113 | JGI IMG/M metagenome (GOLD analysis project Ga0056128, IMG submission 71113) | Marine gutless worms symbiont microbial communities from Max Planck institute for Marine Microbiology, Germany - Olavius geniculatus... ... | reverse complement strand
CAAACAGTTTAATTTCAAATTGTACAGCAGCAGTGATCCTTTCATCCTTCTGTATTATTTTAACTAAACAATAAACATTGTCAGTTACGAGACCATTCGATTCGTCACCAGCGCTTTACTATAAAAGGTCCATAGTGACCATGCGTCTATCTACGGAGATATGGCGCCTCAAAGATAATGGGGTCACGAGTTTGACCTTTTGGGGTCACGCGACGCCATCGGTCACGTGACCATTCGACTCCCAGGGGTTGACTTCCTATCCATGGTCCATAGTGACCATGCATCTATCTTGCACCGTTATGGAGATATGATGCCTCAAATATTGGATGCATAGACGTGGACACGGAAAGAAAGACAGAAGAAGGGAAAGAGAAAGAGGAAGGGGGAGAGGAAGGGAAGGGAAAAGGGAAGGGGAAGGAGAAGGGAAAGGAAGAGGAAGGGAAAGGGGAAAGAAAAGGGGAAGGGAAGGTGGAAGGAAGAGAGCTTAAGAAAAGTTGGACCGACGGACGCACGCACGCACGAACACTCAGGTGATTTTATACTCTGTCCAATGCTATGCCTAGCATTGGACAGACAATAAAGCAATTTTAGGAAAATGGACAAAAGATATATGTTAATTTTGGTGTCCATGAACCTTAAGAAACACAACATAATGACACAATAATAAAATAAACTTACCCAACGACACAGATCCAGTCATCTGCAGAAACATACACACACACACACACGTGAAACTAAAACCAGTGACATTACTAAAAACAGGGTTCCCACTCTTTTACTGACAAATAATTCCAGGACTTTCCAGGGCTCCCTAGACAAATTTTCCAGGACCTTTCTGTAGCCCACAAATGTTTAAATGTAACAAAACAAGTATTTAAGCGAGCAAAGTGAACAGAAAAAATTTTGAACTGTTGTATGCAATATTTAAGTAAGCAACAGACAACACAAACAGGGTGATATACTACTGTTGCTTGTTTTTCATTTAAGCCTATGAAAAAATGCGTGATTTTCAAGGATATTTTTTCCAGAACTTTCCAGGTCCTGAAAGTTTCAACAAAAAATGCAGGACTTTCCAAGAAAGATAGGAATCCTGTAATAACAACAGAACCGAACAAACTGCACACACTCATCTTCACATCTACGGCTTTCCAAGCTGCCTCTGTAATACTGCGTTTACACAATGAAGCAAACATATGTGATACACACGTGCACGACGAGTGTTCTAAGGTACCTTCATGTTTGCAATCATTCATCGAGGTTTGCACAATGTTTGCTTCATCGTGTAAACGAGGTATATCTGAAATTTGCAACAAGACATTTAAAATCACTTTCTAAATACATCACCTGAAGTCAGCCAGTCTATCTCACACCCTGGTGTTGCTTTTAAAAGCATGAAAATTCAGTCCAAATTTTAGTTTTTTTATTTGCTGCACAATTTCAACTACTAATGATCAGTAGTTGATCATAATGGACACAAAGAACTGTTTCTTCCTGGGTTTTTACGCGCAACAGTAGCTACTGCTGTAGCACGTCGTAGCCATCGCAATTCTGTCTGTCCATCCGTCACATGGGTAGATAAGTCAAAAATGGAGCGAGCTAGGACCACCAAATCTTCACCATCAGCTGTACGGAAGACTCTAGTTTCATGATCAGTAAAGCTTTTCTATAAATTCGAAAGGGGTCACCCCCAGCGAAGGTGCTAAATGACAGAGGGGTTGGGAAAATTTGCGATTTGCAGCCGATAAGACATTGGCTGAGCGAGACAGGTCATGTCCTCTGGTGAGTATGAATAAAACACTATAGATAATTAGCCACTGGTCGTCTGGCGCCCTCTGGTGACTGTAAATTTTGTTTTACTGGGCTTTCAAACATGCACCATTGTAACGTGTTCCCCTTTGCGTTAACTGGGCTTTTCTTGTAATTTTCCGTGACTGGAGTCCGGTCTTCAATGTACAGAAAACAATTCAAAAAATGGGAAAAAAAATAAAGCCTGGAAACATTTCCCAAAACATCGCTTTTTTCTGGCCTGTTCCATTCTCCTGCATGCACTATGCAAACTTTGTTGCTACCATATAAAAATCACTGAAATACTCATTTACTAATTTGCACAAGGCTGGTGGCATGGCGTTGTTGGTAACGCGTTTCGGCTGAAACGAAGTTACTCTACGCCGAGGCCGGTTAGTACTGCGATGGGTGACTGCCTGCGGGCAGGTAAACCATCTCAGTGCAAAGCCTGCCAGCTAGGTCGACTCAGCCTTCCACCCTCCGTGGGACGGTAAAATGAGTAGTAACTCATTTACATGGGTTACAGAAAGTGGGGACCTTGGTACAGCTGACTGGGGTTGCCTAGCCGGCCGCTGCGCCAGCCTGTGTCTGCAGGCTGCACACGGTGGCCGTGCAGCAGGCGGCTCTGGTTAGTTAGTAACGAAAGTGCATTAGAGGCGTGTTTGCGACGATGCGCTATACAAATTGACGACCTTTACCTTTCACCTTTACAAGGAGAGTCCAAATTTCAGACCCTCCGCCCACATGCCAGCTATTAGCTACAGTGACAAACACTTAATACAATAAATTAAACTAGAGAATGTTAACCGGACTCAAAGCTGGCGTAAACTGGCCAACATAATTAACCAATAAACTAAAAATGAGACGCTTGTAATGGAATTTTTAAGCATTCGTTGAAATTTTCCTGTTTATACCTATGGACAGAATGCACCAAGCACACCAGAGATTGCTTTGTAGCGATAGGCCTAGGCCTAGTTAGCTTACACAATGATAGTCTGCTATATAAGTGTTCACTTAATAATAATAACGACTACTAATAATACTAACCTTTTCCACGTGGCATTTTCTGCTGCTGACCGGGCGGCTTCTTGGCAGCAAAACGCACATTGATCACTGTACCCATAAACTCACTTCCTATCAACATCAAAAACTACTACTATAACAACAACTACTACAAGATACACGACCACACAATGACATATACACTGTATGCACTGCTTACGCACTTCGTGAGATAAACACCGGTTTTGCCTCAATGCTAGCACAGTTCACCCTTTAATTACTGGAACTAAAAAAATGCTAATACCGCGATATTTTGGCAAAAATATATGTTGTACTACAACTTCTTCTAAAACCCCATAACGTTAAAACACTTAACTACTCTAAGCATAAAAGTGCTAGTACCACAAGATTTTGGTGAAAATATAATTCTATTACTGTGATACAAAGCCAGGTGGAGTAGGCAGGCGGAACGCCGCCTTTTCTGTACCATCTCGTGGTTTTTATGGGAATGAAATACGGTTGGAGCAGCTGGACCTGTTTGTCAATGGGCCCCACAGGCCCCTATTTGAGTTGTATTCCACAACGCAGACTGGCTTTGCTGCAGCTCTTGTTACAGATGGTCGATCGTCCCTCTCCTTTCGGTACCGGGACCACAGTCAGCAGTATACCTCATGGTACGCAGGTGAATGTGCTACTGAATAACCATAGAAAAACCACGGGGAAAATCCAGAGTCATAGTTGATGATAACCACATAGATATGGGTATACCAACAGCAATGTAATTCAGCATACCAGGCTAGTAAAGAACTACATTACATAGCACCGAATATTTCCAGCGGCTTAGGTATAGCGATTTATTTCCAGCGCCGGATATATCGGGCGCCTTTGGTAGCAAAGGGGTTAACAGTTACACGGTAGCCTGGCATTGCGGTAACACGTTTCATTCGATCAACGAAGTTACTGTACGCCGAGTCGGGTTAGTACTGCAATGGGGACAGGTGAACCATCTCGGTATGTAAGAAGCTGCTTACGTCAACTCAGCCTTTTAACCTTCCGAGGTAGGTAAAATCGAGCACTGGCCTGTCTGGCTGGGGTTAAGGCAGAGCGCGTTCATCTGTCAGGTGGCAGGTAACACTGTGTGATCCTATATGGCAGGTGACACTCCGCAGCTTTGTGAGGGGTTCAATCTTCAAAAGAGGTATACACCGACTTTTACCTTTACCTTTACATGTTTTCCCTTGCAAATATCTCCCAATACTGCTCCATCATTTATCCGACTTAAGCTAAATTTCCTAGGACTCTACTCAGAGGTGTAACTTACTGATATTCCAGATTTCTTTCACAGGTGTCAATGTTAATATTAAATTTATACTGTGTAATATCATGAAGCGCCTCACTGCAAGATTTGCACAAGAATGTAATTTTCAATCTATGCCTAACGCTACTGCTGGAAAGCGATAGATCATAGAGACATATTGAGCTCAAGCCTGTGAACTTTGACAAAGCCAGTATGTGAACTTACTGTGAAAGCGGTCGATTGCCAAAGCAGCAGCTTGAGGTGCCTTGTAGCCAACGATACCATCACCCCTCGGCCGACCAGAGGTCTTGTCACGACAAACCCACACCCTCGGCTTGCCTCTTGCATCCAGCTGCAGCCAGAACACAAAGAACACATTACTAAACTGCGAAAACAAACCAACATTAATCCTGAACAGTTCACATTTCTGTTCAGGCTGCATCTTATATCCAGTGGCTTTGTGGCCATATTTGGCACATTTTTCAGCAAAACTGTATTGCATGCCCTTTTGGTCCCAAAAACTTGACCGGTTTGTCTTTGCCCCAACAGAAAAAAGTTCAACAAAAATTGATTGAATTATGCCTCATGTGGCGCAAGAGCAAAATCATTGATGTACAAATGCAAAAACAATTGACAAGACATTTGCTGACAAGCCAATGCTGTTCAATCTGTCCATACAGTGGTAATGGGAAAAACCAGAGAGTGAGTAGGGTTTAACGTCCTGCCAGACACAGTATAGGGGGATGGGGTCAGCCATTTGTTACAGTGTGACAGAGGGGAAGAAGGGGGCCAAATTTGGTCAAAAAAGCGTGACATTTTTTTGAATGGCCCCATACGAGCAAACACAATGACAGCCCAGAATGGAAAGACTGCATAACCAGCACTAACAATATCAACACAATCAATACAATAAGTCAAACAGTTAAACAACAGCAGCAGCAGCAGCAGCAGCAGCAGCAGCTGCTGCTGGAGCTGCTGCTGCTATTGCTCCTGCTACTGCTACTATTACTGCTGCTACTAAGTACAGACCATTAGCCACTAGCGACACAACAGATCATTCTGCTGAAAATTCAATCTCAGCTAGCAACTGCACCATTCTTCACAACACACAGATAAAAGCATAAAAGTGAAGACTAACTTTGATACTTCCAAGGGTACCAAAATGCTCAGCCAGAAGTTCCTCAGTGACGGTTTCTGGAAGTCCTTGAATAAAAACAGTGTCATCAAGAAGATCTACAGCGTCACCGCGATCCATTCCACCTACATCCAACATTACAACAAATGCAGAAAACTGGAAATGAAAACAAAAATAACAACATTCGGTGAACAGTAACAAATATTTCTAATGTACATTTACCAAAACTAATCAAGCAACAAATTAGCAACTACCCTTGAACAACCAGAATACTAAGAAAACCAGCATCCAAATCTAATTACACATATCTGTGTCAAAGACTGATGTATAGCCATGTTTATGTTACACATATACGTGGGTCGTTTGATAAGAAAGTTACAAAACAGCGCCATTCCGTTAGTTTTCCGAATACAAAAAATTTGAAATATAAGTCAATAGTCATCTCGAAAATTCAATAGTGGTTACCAGATGTGAGTTTTTGTTATAATGGTTGTTGTGTTCGGTGACTTATTTATCGAACAGCTCTCGTACAAACTTTTTCTAAGTCAAAAATCCTTGCATCTAGCTGGATACATTTTTTCGCACAGAGTAGACTTCATATAAAATTGACAGATATGCTTAATTCACGCTTCAACTGGCTGGCACAGACAACACGAATTGCAGATTGAAATGTAAACTAGAAAAAATAAATGCAACTGCACATGGTTTTAAAGACACTTAAAGTGCGGTGCAACATTTATCTGAACCCTACCACTTCATTTCTTCAACCCAGCCAACATGACGCTAACACATTCAATCACTCATAAATCGATTACTTAAACCAAGTTTTTCTATGCAATACGTGATCTGAAAGGCAAGGCAGCTTTGATGATACAAGATATTTGCCAACAAAATCAAAGACATATACTTAGATCGCTTCGGAAAACGACAACTTACAAAAGACTTAAATTGCAACTTAAGAAGAAATATACTTCAAAGATAACTATATGTACAACAACACAAGACTATCATACCTATAATTTACAAACAGAACAAATTTAGGCAACAAGAAGCACCTGGTATTTCATAAAAAAACACTTCACAACAATTAAACCAGACCTTACACATATGTCATACTCTATATCTCTGGAAAGAGCATTGGGAAAATACCATACTTACCATACTTTTACAAAAGACATTTGTATCATAATTGTTCCAGCCAAAATTTTAGTGACATGACAATGACTAAAAACAAGCCAACTAAAAGCAGTAGGGCCATCCCAAAATATTCCTGCCTCACTCTATTGAACAACAATATTTTACACAATTTATACAACAGTGAAATGCACATTCTTTACTGACTCATATTAGTCATATGACGTCAGTCACTATTATGACGTCATAGAGCACTAAACAGAAACGCATCACAGCGTTAACACAAAAAGCCCCAGTTCAATCATCGTGTAAGCAAACACCATCATGATGAAATTTCAGAACAGAAATTAGTCACTGGGGCTCAGGAGATTACTGTATGCAGGGTGGTCTTGGTGTATAAAGTCAAAGTCACGAACAGCTGGATGGGTAATTGTAGACTTTTAAAGTGGACTGCAATGCGGGATTTGGGGGGGCATGTAAGGCTTGCTCCTGGGCCCCCGTGCACACCAAAGCCACTACGTAAACTGACGTAACAAGTCAAATGTTGGTTAGTGTTTCGTCGACAACTGACATCATTATTGATAAAGTTATAATCAGACTTTACAGATGCTGTCAAATACTGAGGTGGCACTGTAAATGACCGAAATGCTTTTATTGACCGATTAAAATAAGTAATTTGTAGGCATATTGTTCAGCTTTGACACAAAATCAGATGTCATGGGGCCCCACTTTTACGAATCCAGCTATAGACTAAAACATTGTCACGCAACAGCGAGACTGATTTTATGCTGTTTGTGTTAGCACTTCGATGTGTTTCAGTTTAGTGCTCTATGACGTCATAAATTACAATGATGTCATATCGGCAACACAGTCACATGAGTCAATAAAGGATGTATGTATCACTGATGCATAGATTGTGGAAAATATTATTGTCTAATATGTTGAAGCCAGAAACATTTGGGATGGACCTTTTATACTAATACTAAATGGCTAAAACTCAACAAGCAACAGAGCTATGTCCATTTAGATAAAAATACATTCATGAACATCAGGGATATCGCAGAAACAAATAGTAACGCCACAAACGGTACTTTCTACACGTGGTCACTACGGAAGCCAAATTACTTCACTTATTTGTCACAATGTGCAAACGATAAGACTATGGTGAAAAAAATCATTAACTAACACAAGACTTATGTCACTAAAACAACACCACACATTAGTGGATGAACAGTGTAAAACATCAAGTTTTTGAGTTAGGCTCAAAAAATACGTGGACAACGGACATCATAATGCACCATTCTGTGACTAGCACCACTATTATTATTTCCCAAAAAAATGACTAATGAACCAAGCCAAAGCTAACGAAAGTTTTCATATGAATGCAGCTGCACATTCTCAAAATGGGATAAGCCATGCTTTCATGGTTATGTTAGCGGAAAGGCCTTCACATTCTGATCATGTTTCCTTAACCCTCAGAGGCTCAGCCATACATTGGTTTATACTACGAGACCAGTGGGCTAGTACATACCACGGTGTGCCCGCTTGTGCCTCAGCTTATGCAGGCAATCACTGCAGCTACTGAGAGATAGAGGAATAGCCAGGCCGAGTTAACCTGAGTGGCTGGTTGAATGTCAAGATTGTATACCCGTAAACAGCCACTCATCTCAGTAATAACCCGGCTCAGCATATTAACTTTGTTAATGCAATCAATGACATTAGCACTAGACAAAGCTGCCGACCTTATCATTAAGTACACGTTTTCGTAATGCCAACAATAAACAAAATACAGCCTGAAAACTCAGCAAACGAGATCCTATGCTAAGAGCAACTTACCATAACCTCTGCCTGGTCCGTCTCTACCTCGGCTGAAACAAACGACAAAGAATACGTATACATGCTGCCAACGCGAAGGGGGCGACAGTGGCTCGCAGGGAACCAAGTGTCCCCAGCACATTGGCAGACATGCACACAGTAGTCCAACGTTCCAAGTAAACTTCATCATCGATGCTTCTTCATCAGCTGATCAAAAGCTCTGACAACGAGCAACTCCAAAAAGCAACAGAATAACAAGTACAACTGCAGTGAAAACATACAATCAATACAATGCACCTGCTATCTATTATAACTCGTAATTTCAACTTTGAACATACAAAACTAGAAGTTGACCAGATTTCAGTTTTGGTTTTGGCACTAAAACTGACAGCAAACACAGTTTCAATGTGGTCCAAAATGACAAAACTGGTTATCGATCGACCTGTATACAAAACTGTACAATACAGTCTTTAAAGTTCACAAAACCAGATTACATCATGCAGTTGAAAATGGAAACTAGAAAACTTGAAACTGGAGTGACAGAGTAAGGTTTAATGTCCTGCCCGACACTTCTGAAAATCATGTAGAACTCATTTGATGGCTTTGTGTTGAGCTGTGCAATTTGTAGGTTTGTAATAATTATTCAACTATACAAATGCAAATGTTAGCTAAGTTTGTTTGTGCCAAACATTTCAAATGAAGCACCGGTATGTACAGTAAAAAATGAAACCCAATGCACTGCAGTGGAACAATCTGCTGGTAAACTTTGACATCGGAATGTAAGCTTTGAACAGCTTAAACGTGACTACAGAAGATGCTTCTGTTTCGTCAAGACTGTGGCACACTGCACAGGCAAACATGCCATAAACACGCAATTCGAAAACACAATGCTTTCGAAAACAATTCTTTGATTGGATTTTACAGCTGTATTTTTCCAGTTGTAAGTAAATTTACTTCTTACTTTCACTGAGAGACTGCTGTTTTAGGGGCTCAAATACTTGCACCAGAACATCAATAATACTTGAACAAGGTTTCATCGCCGGTAAGTCAAACTACAGTCATCTATGAAATACCAACTTATGGCAGAGTCTTGTGTATACATGTTAACACACATGCATTCAGATAGAATAAAATTACTGAGTGAGTGAGTGAGTAGGGTTTTACATCCCGCCCGACACAGTATAGGTCATTTCAAAGAGAGCCTTTCCAGGCAAAATGCATGAAAAGTTTAACCTTTACAGAAGGTTTAACCTTTATAAAACACAAAACACAAAAAACCTAAATCTATTGTAAGAACTGTTGAGTATAATTGTGCATATGTAACGACAATGGCAGTTCTAATAATCTTCCCTGTTATCCTCCAGACAGTCATCAATCTCAGGAGTCATACGAAGTGGTAATGAGGGTTCACTCCCCAGCAAGGTCAGGGGCAGAGCCCCAGCCGAAAATAATTCTGTGCATTTTTAGCATCCCAAAATACTTCTGGTCAAGTTCTAGTAGAATGATGACTGCCCGAGTGAAGCCATAAAAGTTGCCCCCTCGAGAAAACTTAATGGTACGCTTTGAGCATAGTCCTCAATGGACATAGATGCCCTGAGTTCTAGCATAACACCACGATGAATAATACGACAGCAACTGAATACTGTACACTAAACATTATAACTTGAGCCTGAGATGGTCAGCCAAGTGTGACTATAAAAGCGGGTTACCAGCACCAATCTGCACGAATGCTATCTCAAGAAAGTGACAACCACAAGATTCCTTCTGCCTGAATGGTTAATGCAGAAATTCAGATACTCAATAATTTGCCACGGCCATAATAGCTCAATATGATAAGCTTCGTCTAACAAATGTTGTAAATCCGTAACAAATTACCACCAGCCCAAGACTAAAGTCACAGCAAACAAATAACTCGAATCTTGTCTGTGCCTCTGAAAGACTACTTACGTAATGACTGAAGTCCACAATGTGCATGCCCTACTACGATACTTTGCAAGTTATGGATTACAATCCAAACTATCAAATGCCAGTCTGAAAGGTCTGTCCAGTGGGTTGCAAAAAGGGCTGTACCGAATAGTAGATTTTACTATTTGGCTGAACAAAAAATTTACTCTATTATTTGGCTGAATATGAATAGAATACAAATAGTTGACACAAATTCAAACTCATTGCACAATTCCCTGGTTTCATCACCCATACCTATGGTGAAAAATTTCTAAATTTGTCAGATATCTTAATTTTATTACATGTTAAATGAATAATGCTAACGAAAATTGCTGTTCAACGAAACATGCTGCATATTCTGGACAGTAAATAACTTAGTACACTAAATAACTAAGGGAAAGCCTTAAAGGGTCATGCTGCTCAGAAATGATTAACCGAATAGCGACAAACACGACTGGTAACTATTGTCTCTCAAAAAGTCACACGTGTCACATCACATCATCTTTATTACAGCATGTGCTCAATATGTCCTCCTCCAGCAAAACGCAAGCGGTAAACGTTGACACCATTCGACAGCAGCCAGGGTTGGCATTTAACCTAGGTAAAACCGGTTTTGTCTAGCCCAGTGGGTAAAACCCAGTTTAAACTGGGCAAAAGTGGGTAAAACTTACACTAGGTGTCTCGACTTTTGTTGCTGGCTATAATACATAATGTAGTGCACTGTATGTAGGAGCTAGGCTGCTCGGTGGGATAGACGTGGTTGCTAAAGCTGTAAAAATTTGGAAAATAATTTATAAGAATATTATTGCCAAGATTAATTGGAGTATTTTGAGACATAATTTGATGGTAAGGATATATCTTTCAAAATTTTTCAGCACAACGTGAAGTATACATTAATAGAAAAAGAAATAAGCAAACAAATGGTACGTCAAAAAAGCACACCTCTAATTAATTGATGTTGAGATTTTGTTAATTCGCTAAAGAGTACAAACCCTTGATGACAATCTTACTTGCTCTGAGTATTTCTGATGTTTGATGTTGAGTTCTTTGGCTGGTTTCTTAAGTGTTCTTAGAATACAGACCACACTTAAGCATTTTTATGTTTCACTGTAGATCAGCATTATTATTTAAGGGTGAAGTTTTGGACTTGGTGCTAACATAAATTAAACTAGAAATTTCGGGCAAAGCCCAACGCGAGTCCGCCCAGCGCCCTAAGTCCGATTGGGGGAAATTAGGGGGGGGG
>Ga0056128_1010773_pt1 | contig 11355 bp, 4 predicted proteins | sample WorMetLIZISLAND2_FD_71113 | JGI IMG/M metagenome (GOLD analysis project Ga0056128, IMG submission 71113) | Marine gutless worms symbiont microbial communities from Max Planck institute for Marine Microbiology, Germany - Olavius geniculatus... ... | reverse complement strand
CATTTAGGCCTATTCTTATTGTTCTGTCTGTCTCTGTTCTTTATTCTGTATGTTTCTGTGTCTGTCTGTCTCTGTCTGTTGTTACCAAACTATTCTTTGGTGAATAAAGATTGATATATTTCCCGCTTGGACATATTCCCCTTCTCTCCTCGAAAAATTCGCCTCCTGATGTTAACTTACTACGTGCCAGACAAAAAAATGTCAGGGGATTTAGGAAATAAACGCGGAAAACATTCGGGAGATGAATAGTCCGGAACAAATAAGTCCGAGGTGTATGTCCATGGGCTTAATATCCTACACTCGACGCCACGTCCAGACTCCAGAGCACGTTAGTGACGTTGACTTATAGATCTTGACATTGCAGTGACATCTATCGGCGAACAGTCGTTACAACGAAGACAGCAGCGGTTGCCGAAACGTCAACAAACTAATCAATTAGGGTTCTAATTTAATAAACCTATACAGCTTATTTGAAATTGCTTCGCCAAAAAAAGACGTTAGACGCACGACGTCAAACGATGGATCCGAAACCTGTCATGTATAGAGCCAAGCGGTGTCCGTGTCTGTGACCTCCAATCCTCAGACTTAAGGAGAGGCAAAAAAGAAGAAAACTTATACCACATTTAAGCTCTACACAACTTTTTATTTTTGTTTTTAGAAGCCGGTGCGGTAATAATTGACGGAGGTATTGACGAACGAGCGGATGGCTCCGCACGTGTATTATTATAACAGGGTCGCTTCTACTGGACAGTGGACAGTAGCCTATCAGCAATATGCTAACCAAACGCGTTTATTTGCTATTTATCACAATTTGCTACCGATGACAGACGCAGACAATAAACTGCACATTTGCACACTTGCATCTCTGGAACAACCCAGACCGCATGCATGCAACAGCACGATCTAGACGTCAATCACATAGCCGAGAAATAGCTCGGTGAAACTACATGTATAACCCACGTAACATCGCTTTTCCGTTAGAAATTTTAAACATTCCAACTGCCATGATTTGCAAAGCGTCACTTTCTTTCATCTCGATACAGTTATTGAGGAAATCTGTTTCCGTAGAACCAATAATGCCAGCAGAAAAAGCGGACGCTGTATCGTGTGGGCCACAAAGCGAACCTTGCAATGATAACTAAAACTGTCAGATTTTGTAGTGTGTCGATATTTATTTCTTTTCGGCGTATCGCAAGTGGTCAAGAGTCGCGTCCTCGTCATCAATAGTATGTGGGTCTATATGCAATTATTGTCAGCAATGTTTTCCGCGTCCATTTCCTAAATCTTTTCACATTTCTTTTCTTGTGATCAATCAATGAATTAATCCGGAGATTTTAAAACTGGCCTAAGTAATATAAACTATCGCTATGTCTACCTGAGACAAATTAGATAAAGCCCAATCCAGAAAATAGCCAGCAGAAAAATTTCGCGAACAGGTGAGTTTTATGTCGCTGACAAATGACGGATAACGACAGTCGGCAGACGTCACGTCGTCCGGCACGTCCGTCGACCAACAACCAGAAAAACCCGGTTGGCGACGATTGTCAACTTGACCGGAGGCACTGCCAGACGTCTGGTTAGGTACCGGTAACAAATGTCATCGTAATCCACAGCTAACCACGAGCACGACAGCATCAAATTTACAGTATAATAAGCGTACTGTTGAAAACAGAACTAATCGATATCTAATAAGCAGAGCTAACAGAAACACGACCTGCAGCTAATCAGCTATCAGTAACAGCTCAGCAGTCTTTGCCAGTATCTGTGATGACGCCGACTACAAACTTTTCGCACAGATCACCGTCAACAGTCAGCACCTGCTATACATCCGGCGGATCCGGTGCTTTCTTTTAAGCGCGAGCAGCATTACAGTCTCCGTGAACGAAGCCACAACTTCCAACTTACTAATCGCACATTAGTTCAGTCTTCAAAAACAAAAACTACATTATAAAAATGCTGTATACAGACAGTCACTATTGACAGTTAATAATTTTATTACTTCATGTCATTACAGCAGTTTGTTTTTTATTAAACACTTTTAAACCATAAATTGAATAAATGAATGAAGTTTCTCGGTGACAGGTCCACTAGCCAGCAGTCGTATAGAATTGTCAGTGGACCTTGCACTGCAGCAGCAGCAGTATACGACTCACCGTATAGACCTTCACTGCAAGAACACAGCTGGCGTATCAGCGACCTAAGTACTTCGCATTCATTGAGCCTCGAATATCTGCGTCATAAAACCAGTCGATGACGCTGCTGTTTAGGATGCCCTTCAATAGATAGCTTACACCCGGCGGCGACTCATTTCAGTCACTGCAGCATCTGACCCTCGGCCCAGTAGGTCTCGTCTCGGGTCTCGGGTCATTCCGTCCCGTCGAGACGTTTTGTGCAGGCGCGCGCCGTGCATACTGTAGCTGCAGTTAGAGCGATACTAACCAGCATGACTTTTGTGGCTTAGACATATTCGTATTCGTTTACAGTGTTCTTAATTTTTCATCTACTTATATATTATAGAGCAGAATTATGTCATGTCAGTCTTTTTTTGTCATAAAATGACCTAGTCGCAATGAAGATAAAGTGTATGATGTCAGAATGAATATACTATCAGCCAAATGTAGACGACGTATAAGGCTATAATCAGCTGTAGTTTATTGCAATTGAAATTGCAATAAACATAATAGCTCATGTCTACAGCACTGCAGTTGCAATTCTTTATGGTGCAAGCCGTTAATTATTCAGTGATAATAATTGTCAAAATAAAGTGCAAAACCCACAATATCACAAATAGAAAGCGCTTACCATGATGCGAGTTAATTAATTTGTATATTTTTTTCATTGTCAGTGTGTTTCACCATACGTCACGAAAAACGTCTCGGCGAGACGTTAAAGCTCCCGAGACTCTCGAGTTTCAAGGTCACGGCCAGCGTCTCGGAAGCTTCAACGTTTCGTCTCGGTCTCGTTTCGGCCTCGGAGACATGGGTCTCGGCACAAAAGGTCTCGTGCACATTCCTGGTTATGTGTCCTCGAAGACATGTCCTCGGTCTCCAAGTGCCATGAGAACAAAGAAAGTATTGCATCGGCCTTGCCTTAAGATAGTCATGTCACTTGGCCAGAATGTTAACACTAAACTGTAATGAATTCCATTTATCAAGAACGTTTGAGAGAAGTGTTTAGTCACAGCTGGTTGTTCATTCGCCCTTACCTCTCCAGGCTCTTTATTTATACTTTAGCTAATTAACTGGATTAAACCTGGATTAGTAAATCCTAGTTTAATACGATTTATTGAAACGCAAAAAGTTACGCCGAGATTTACGCCTAGGTTCTCGGATTAGCTAATTCGATATTTACGTATTGTTTCAAAAACAGGGCATAACTTCATTATCGACAATCAATGCGGTTGTTTTAACAGCAGTTAGATAATGCTCTTACTAGCGCTTGTGATATCTGCTCAGTGCTCAGTGCTCAGAAGTGTTCACACGCTGGATGCCGAACCTTGGTCCATCTTTTACTCGTTCTTTCTTACGGCAAAGTAGCGACGGTCATGTGCAGCTGCAGCTGTATTCGGGTCTGTCATTGTCCAGTCTGTCCGTCATTGAAGGCCAGGTCCTCTTTGTCCAACGCTGCCATGCAATCAGTGAATGGCGTCACCATCACGTGTTTCGTATTACGTGATTTACAACAAGAAATTTGAGCTAATGCTCACGAGACGCGCGAAAGCCTATAGCAGTTCCGGTTAAGTAGTTTAGCTGAAAATTCGGGTGTTCACGCTAAGTTAATAAGCTTATACAAATACCAAATTCTCTATCTGGATCGCATAACGATAGTTCCGTGGTGTCACCTTATGAATGATATAGACTTGTGTCGTAGCCCGAAATCGCCCCAAAATCCATAAACCCCCTATTTTGGCGTTCAAAGTCATTCAAGGTCATTGAATTCGGCGCCAATCAAGAGCCAATGTACGACTTCTTATTAATGATTAATAGTAACCTAGGCCCTATCTCGCCCCATTACTGAGATACAGCGACTTATTGACCAAAAATCGCAAATTTTGCTCACCCCCCTCTCATTTAGCGCCACTGTTCGGGGTGATCCCCTTCGATTTTATGGAAAAGCTTTACGGTTCCTGAAACTAGAGTCTTCCAGGCAGCCGACGGTAAAGATTTGATAATCCTAGCTCGCACCATATTTACCTGATCCACACGTGTGACGGAGAGACAGACGGACAGACAGAAATGCGACGGCTAAGACGCGCCGAAAGCAATAGCTGCTTTCGCGCGTAAAAATTGTTGAAAAAATATTGTTGCTAATGTTGCACCAAATTTAATGATTTTTTTGGCCGACGGTAATTTGCTGGCACGCTTGCTAACAAATTTATAATAATAATTTATTATTATCATCACCATCATTATTATCTTTAACACAGCTAGTGACATGCCGTATAACTAGTGACAAAATATGACGGTGCATTAATGCGGTTTCGGTTCACCCACGTATGCTTTTAAATACAATTAGAGACGGTGCCGCTTATTAAAAATACGGATTTGACGGACGTAAAACATGCGCGAATACCACAACTGCTAGACAGTTTGAGATAGTTACATAAACGAAAATACACCTAACAAGAAATTTGAGCTAATGCTCACGAGACGCGCGAAAGCCTATAGCAGTTTCGGTTCAGTAGTTTAGCTGAAAATTCGAGTGTTCACGCTGAGTTAATATACAAATATCAAATCCTCTATCTGGATCGCATTACGACAGTTCTGTGGCGCCACCTTGTGAATGATATAGACTTGTGTTGCAACCCGAAATCGCCAAAAAAATCCATAAACCTCTTATTTTAGCGTTCAAGGTCATCCAAGGTCCTTAAATTCGGCGCAAATTGAGAGAGTGTGTACGACTTTTATTAGTAATTAACAGTAACCTAAACCTTATCTCGCACCGTTAGTAAGATAGACTTATTGGCCAAAAATCGCAGATTTTGCCCACCCCCTCTCATTTAGCGCCCTCGTTCGGGGTGACCCCCTTGGAATTTATAGAAAAGCTTTACGGTTCCTGAAACTAGAGTCTTCCAGGCAGCCGAAGGTGTAGAGCTGGTGATCCTAGCTTGCACCGTTTTGACTGATCCACCCGTGTGACAGACAGACGGACAGACAGACTTACAGACGGATAGAATTGCGATGGCTAAGACGCGCTGAAAACAGTAGCTGCTTTCGCGCGTAAAAACCATTCCTAATCTTTGCTAGTGCATGACGCCAAAGAAATCATGTTTGACGAGTTACAAGAAACTCCGCTAGAGCCGCTAACAGCGAATCAGCAATCGCTGTTCTCGCACTGATCGTATGACGCTAACCATAATAACCTACAGCTAATTTCACACACGTCAATCATGTATGTCACCAGAGCGAATTGTCTTTATTAAGTTTGGCTAACTTGCGCTAATCTTATGCGGAACTCTCGGATTGAATTGCTATTCTTGTTTGACAGTTCTTCTGCAGGGAACTTCCGTTAATATCCACGCAAATCCGATAGTCTATGTCGCCGGAAACTATTGAGTTCCCGGGTTGCAATTCTGCCGCGGAGGTTATCAGAAAATCTTATTATTACGTTTTAACGCAGCTGTCTATAGTGAAGAAATACACCGGCATACCCGATAACATAAATTATTGCAAAATTATGTTTATATAATGTAAAGTCGGATAAAGTCATCTGTTTCCAAATTTGTAACAACCAGTAAAAAACTACATATTGTGGTATCATTATAGTGACGTCGATCGGCGTCTTTTAAAGATTCCGAAAATATTAAGAATTGAACCACAAAAGGTCGCCCTTTTGACCATCTTAGACCCTGCTGTTGCTTGACGCCCTTTTTCACGTAAGTGGGTAGCTGCAATTGACGCCAGCGTAGAGAAACTGCGATCACAAAATAGAGGAGTTCCTTTTTGACGACGAAATGGTCTAACTCATATACATATCGCTAGCCGAAACGAGTGCGGATATACGATTTTTCAAATTTTCGCAAAAAATGTAAAGATCGTTCTAATAGCAAAAACTCGCAAAATCACGTGTTTTTGGCACTTCTGAGCACGTATATAAAAAATCGGCTAAAACTGAAATTTCGATTTATAATTATAGCTGAATGCTCAGCATTAAAAGCGGTGCAAGTCCCGTTTTACTCAGTTGATGGGGTGTGCAGAAATTGACCGCCGAAACTTTTAGGATCATTTTTTGCACGAAATTTTGCGAAAACCGATCTACTTTGCGCACGTTAAGAAAACGGTTTGAAGCACAAAAACGCTTTATATAACCGATTGTTGGGGGGGGGGGGTAAAATTCGGAACATTTTGGTGCAAGTTCGGACTCGCTCAGTTTACGCGATGTACAAAAAATGCGGTCAGAATGTTGCAAAATTGTAGCAAAATTTCGCGTTTTTGGCCAAACATCACCTACTTTGCGCACTCAAGTTAAAAAACGGTTTAAACGACAAAAACGCGCGACATACGAAAATCTGCTAGGTAGAATAAGGAAGATTTCGGCGCAAGTCCGTACTTGCGCAGTTAACAGGGTGCACGAAAAATTCGCGGTCGAAATGTTGCTAAATTTTTGGCAAAATTTTGCGTTTTGGGTTAAAAAACCGATTTAATCTCTGCACGTTCAATAAGAAAACGGCTGAAACGACAGAAAAGCGTAATATACCAAAATCTTCAGAGTAAAATGCGAAACATTATGGTATAGGTCCGGACTTACTCAGTTTACAGAGTGTGCAGAAAATTACGTTTGATTCCGGGCGGCAATGTGAAAGGAGTGTCAAGCTTACTACGAGCTTGAGGAATTCTTGCATCTTGCATACTTTGACTTGGCATTCGCTCAACCCACTTTTTTGTCTAGCCAAAAAGCTATTTCCGCTACGTGCACCAAATTTTGGCCATTTGTAGGGGCATCGAAGGCTGGTCAGGAACAGAATTTTGGGCGAGTACATCGAAGGGATTTTGAGGAGGCGTGAGTCAGTTTCGAAAAAGTGTGGGTTTTTCATTTTTCGCCCCTCGCCATATCCTAGCCATTTATTAACTTTGGCCCACAAATTTCTGGCGTCTTGTAGCCCTTTCCAATGGTGTCAAAATATGTGGACCAAATTTCGTAAGCTTCGAGAAAGTGGGTTTTTTCCCGTTTTTGCACCCATATCGCGATTTCGCTTGGAAATTCACGCTTTTTTTCAACGCGTGATGCCCAGATTTCTAGTGTTTGGCGTTAAAGCTTTCCTACTCGACTCCGATCACGCTGAGTGTTCGACCGTTACTTAAGTACGGTCGGCTAACAAAACAGACGAATGAAGCGTTTTTACAGACCGTCAACATAGCTTGATAATTATGCAACGTTCTGTCTTAGCTGTCGCAATGGCGTCCGTCTGTCCGTGTGTATGTGCATACAGATTACAGACTTAAAAGTGGCGATGTCATCTGACTTTCCTTTACATTCGCGTGAATTTTTTAAGGGTCGAACGACAGTCGAGTGGTCAAAAACGGCGATTTTTGTGCTTCCGGTTGCTGTGTTTTCAAAACATCTGGATAAGGCAACGACAATTATGTTATTATGTCGGCTTGTGACATTGAATGACCTTTAGCGGCCATTGCAACTTCCGTTTCGTGCTGATGTGCTATATGTCTAGTCTATGCTCTCACATCGTTCGTTGTCTTTCCGCTCGGAGACAAGACACACATGACTTTCTGTACGTGACACTATATAGAATGATGGATAATTGCTGTTTACGGCGGTAGCGCTTTTCTTGCGCAATTTAGGTCTACAGGTACATTCCACGTGTTCTCCGCTATTCACTACGCTTACGTTCTACTCTAATGTCGTTCGTAAAATGCACTTAAATCTGGTGCTGCAAAGGGAGGAAATTAACGAATAGAAGGTGGCAGGCATCGCAAGCTAGGGTTCCCGCTCGTTATTACGCCGAATTAAGCAACTTATTCGCGCGAAAGTGTATAAAGCTATTAGGACGAGGTGAGTCGTGATGGCGAAACGTATAGCATTACATTCAAACGAGCAGCGTTTGTCTTCTGCCGGTGTCGGCATAGCAACAGCAAACGATCACAGAAATTATCGCATTCTTCGCGGTTATTGATTTTGTTACTTATTGCATATTCATGCAGAACGCATTCGCATGAATAAATAATACTTATGCCCGTATAAAAAATTTGCCTAGTATCAAACACAATATGGAAAAATCAATACTATATATTGTTAGTTAGGCTGCAAAAAAGTTGGTTGTATCATCAAAACAATAACTTCAGTTTTAGGCGAAATTGCTCTAGTGCAAGCAATTTTGCCCATAGCCTACCTACCCATTTCTCTGTAGCGTAGTTTGTCGTCTGTCCTCTGTCACACTTGTGCACCCTGCTTAAACTATTCGACAAATTTAGGCATACATTTCGTCTGACAAGTACAATTGTGGGGTTCAATATTAAAGTATTAAAGATTGTATTAAAGATTGGAGTTTCTGACTTTCCCACCTTTCGTAAAAGAAAAGATTTGGAAGGCAAGACTAAAACTTGCACTTGTCTACTTATGATTCACCATGAGACAATACTAATCAGCGATTTTGCTTTATGCGACATTACTTTCGGTTTTTGGTTGCCATCGTAGCGCTTTTCTGCGCTGTATGTCTATAGAAATGTTACATTTGTTGCTAAAAGGTGTCAAACTAGGCGAATTTTAAGCTACTACATTTTATGGAGTGGTGAGTTAGTAAAGATGTTATCAGTAAAAGCAGCAGACGATTGATTGTTTCGTGCAACGTTTTCATTTCCGGGCAGATGTATTTTGCAATACATTAGATGTACACCCAAAGGCGGGCATAAGTAATCTATTGCTATGGACCCTGGCAGTCAGCTACATCACATTCTTTCGCTGTCGTCGGTCCCATGTGTCCCTGCGATGATTACAACAGTGCATTTAGATGCAGCACTCGCAGCAACGATGCCACCCTGCGTTCCATCATTGTAATTCGTCGTCAGCTGTCTTTGCAAGTAGCAGAAATAACTACTGTTCAATAAACAACCGATAAAATAATTTCCTTATTATGGCTGTTGTTACTTCCAGAAAATCAGAAAAATTATGTCCATCTTTGATAAATCCTGTTCTACTAAAAATAATTTTAAAAAGTTTTATTGTGTGTTCTTGTTCTTGTGTTGTACTGGGTGCAAGCTTGTTCGGATAAGTATTGTATTAATGCACGTGATTATCGTTTGACAGAACACGGCTGAAAAGTTTCTCGTCTGCATCGTCAAACATTTCAGTTGCAGTACCTGTGTCACAACTGCAGTAGCCGAGCCGCTGACACCGCCACAGAAACGCTTCGAGCTTCGTACGGTCTGCGGCTAAACAGAATCCAGACCATGCCGTGGAACAACACAGAAGTCGGCTGATCACGATCGATTTGAACACGTCGTGCATTGATGACGCCGGCAAGCCGTGACTGCGTAACACTCGTAGCGCCATGCAAAAACTAACTTCAACAGCTTAAATACGCTTCTATGACTTTTGCCACGGATCATTCTGAATAAGACGTCTGGCAGTGCCTTCGGTCAAGCTGACAACTGTCGCCAATCAGGCTTTGCTCGTTTTCTGCCTACGGACGTGGAACGACCTGCCGGATGACGTGGCATCTGCCTTCCGTCATCGACTCAAGACTCATCCGTTTAATTTTCACGAAATCCTGTTTCAGGCTATTTTCTGGACTGGACTCTAACCTACCTCTAATAGACCTAACAATAGTTTGTATTAAATAGACCATAAGAACAATTGATTGCAACTCTATGTTGTTGAAGCTTAGAACATTTACGCTACTTCATAGATTATCGTATCACAAAGTAGTGCTATCTTCAAAAATGCCGATTTCGCTGTATTCGTAAAAAGAGTTAACAACCTTGGATATAATTAAACGCGTTATTGTATTTTTTTTAAAAAAAACATTGCATGTAACAAAATAGTAGTCTGCCTCTCGTAATAAGTGCTGCTGTCACTTTGATGTTAGATAAAATGCAACGTGTTATTATTGAACCACACATATAGGCAGATATCAAAGACACATCCGGCGCTGTCATTAGAATAACTTGTACATGTAGCTGTTTAACACATAACCAGCAGTGAAACAATATCAGAAATTTAACAGGTAATTTGCGCAACACTCATGAAACGCGCGACAGTCTATAGCAGTTCTTGTTCGTAGGTTGTCGTGGTCTATCTGCATTCATTTTGTAGCAGTCTAAAATTGCAAAATATACTAAAACACTTTATTTTGAATGTTTGAGGTCGTTTAAGATCATTGATGTTGATGCTTCTAAAAAGCTCATCACCAGTGCTTGTTATGACAAGCAGCACGTCTGTGCCTATCTGCAACCGTTTTTACACTATACGAGCCAACAGCTTTTTAGGGGATACAACTCTTTCACGCTTTCGTTCGATGAGAACTAATTCACCCAGGAACATAAAAGTTTGTCACAGAAAACTAGAGTCCTTGGGGCAGCCCACAGAAAAAATCGTGATCCTAGCTTGCATCGTTTTGATAGAGCTGTTGATTGTGAGAGACAGGCAGGCAGACGGTCAGACGCCTAGGCTATAGCTAAGATGCGCGAAGCATTCTGCTGTCGCGCAAAAATTGTATTCTAAAAACGTGCACCGTCGACCTTGATTGTTTGACGCTATGCCGCGGAGCGCGGATGTCGCTACTAAATGTAGCGACTGTTGTATTGCCTAATGACACTCGCGTACCGAAACGGAGATCTTATCTATCGCCCACACGACCACCATCATTTTTTTCCAATCCACAAACTACTATCACGAGACTTTTTTTACCAATTGCCCTAATTTTCTTATGGCAAAAAAACATCTATCATGACGCGTTTATTACGTCAGTAATAGCTAAATTTGTGATACGCAAATTTTGCAGCCAATTGTATACGTTTCAGAAAAATGTGGTCTTGAATAGAAACTGATGTCGAAATGATTTAGCCTACATTTGTACATAAATTTATATCACATTTATGCTTAGTAAAATGTAGACTATTCCGCGCGACAGTCTATCAGGGAGGTGAGACACCCATTGGCGCCATCGGCGCCTCGACTCGCGCCTTCTGCGCTCGACCTTGCCCCCCAACTTCAACTCCTGGATGCGCTTATGCTCTATTCCGGACACGGAGTAGATAGGCCTGCGGAAAGTCTGAAACTAGGCCGACATGGCAGATAACCATCTCTATCTGCGACCCGTTTCTGTCATGAAGTTACGTAGCATGCAATGGTTATATGACGATTCGTACCACGGCGCGGGGTGGGGCGGGTAGTGGGCCGGGC
>Ga0056128_1010772_pt1 | contig 11355 bp, 10 predicted proteins | sample WorMetLIZISLAND2_FD_71113 | JGI IMG/M metagenome (GOLD analysis project Ga0056128, IMG submission 71113) | Marine gutless worms symbiont microbial communities from Max Planck institute for Marine Microbiology, Germany - Olavius geniculatus... ... | reverse complement strand
TGCTATTAAGTGCTGATTCTCTAACGATTATTTTTGTCAAAATCTATTGCTATTAAACCAGGACTGTTGGAGTTATTGCAAAAGGTAGCAGGGGTCCGGTTTTTTTGAGACACAGTGTAGAAAGCTCTTACCATGGTGCGAGTTAATTAATCCGTATAATTTTTTTCATTGGCAATGTGTTTCACCATATGTCACGGAAAACGTCTCGGCGATACCTTGAAGCTCCCGAGACTCTACAACGTCTCGTCTCGGTCTTGTCTCAAACAAAATTTTGAATGTCTCGGTCTCGTCTCAGTCTTGGAGACATGGGTCTCGGGGCTCGTTTCGATCTCATCTCAGAAGGTCTCATGCACATCCCCCACAGATACCCCAAAACCAGTAAATTTTATTGGAAATACCCATGGAAGAACTCGCTAAAACTTATCCAACATTAACCCAATTTCAGTTTCTTGTTACACTAATCAGGAATCATTTTATTTATGTTACATTTATAAAACACTTAAAAGTTCTAAGCCTACACATTTGCAAAAGTTTGGATATCCTATGCTCCGGACAGCATCTGAAAACAAAGATGAATGAACAAAAACTTTTCAGCTACGGTTCAAGTCAGGGCATTTTTCCATACAGAACAGTGATTATATGTGGCTTGACAGTGTAACAGTAGCGTATCAGACTTACAATGGATTCAGTTGGGTCAGTATCAAGTGGTTATCATTTGAATGCGTGACAGTCCGTAAACAGGCCACCATCTCAATGTAACCAACACCAAGGTCAACTCAGCCTTCCATCCCTCTGTGGTACGTAAATCGAGTACTGGCCTGTCTGGCTGGGATTAAACAGAAATGATCACCTACGCCGGGTGGCAGATAGCACTGTGTTATCCTATACAACAGGTGACAGTTCCGTGACAGGTTTTCCATAAAGTTATACACAGCCTTTAATGAAAAGTGACGCCATACTTTTGGTTTTTGTGTGCATCCTGCTGCGGTATGGGCTCAGTGAGGGTCTGTGCAAAGTTCTGACTTCTGAGCGGGTGGCTACGGTAGTAAGTGATCAAGTTGTACAAGCTGTCAAACACTTTCTGTTCTATCAGGTAGTACCAGGTCTGCCCATTCTCCTGCTTGGTACGTATACGGCAATGATTCACCGGGGAGTGTGACGAACTTTGTCGCCTGCAAGGCAAAGATCAATTTCTGCAATCAACTCCAGCAAGTTATACAACATCAACATTGTCAATGTCAACATTTACACTGTGTTCGGAAAAACACACACCCTTACGTTTTTTTATATCTTGGTGGAAAATGTTTAGATTAACACAAAATTTCCAGGGAATGTTTATTAAGAAACTAGTATTCCATCAGTGTAAAAGTTAGATATTCTTTGCTTTCAATGATGTCACGCTGACGTGTTTGTAAATTATGGGTTTTACCATTGAAAGAAGACATTTGATGAAATGCTAAAACACATAAATTGATCACTGTCACACTGTGATGACTAAACCCAAAAATATGCCAATCCATCATGCTTTTTTTCATTGTGAACTGTTTCCATGGTTTATTTTCTTGATTGAGCGCAAGAGCCTCAACTTTGTTGATGTTGGCAGACATACGCACACTGCGTCACTGCATGAATGACCACTTGCCCGCTAACAGTCGAACGGCTTGATACTGCTGCAATGTAAATTTTTTTATTTAAAAGTTTCATTTCATCAGTATTCAATTCTCTGTCTAATGTCCAGAAACATCTTGCACAAACTTGCGACTCCATAACTCTTGCTGACCCACAAACATTTATCAATGTCCGTCTTCAACAGTAAAACCCACAATTTACAAACACGAAAATATGATGTCAGCATGACATCATTGGAAGCAAAGAATATCTAACTTATATCTAACAAAGATCATTACTGTTACTTTTTTTATTTCTGTTTAGTCAGTAAATTCTTTAAAGTTATTTCGTGTTTATCCAAGTTCAGCAGAAATAACTCTGGAGATCATATGCACAACTCTCAAACAGCTAAATGGCAATCAGCAATAACAAAGCACTAAAGCATAAACATCTGTACTTAGCAGCAATAACAACAGTAGCAATGACATAATAAAAATTTCAGCCGTAAGTGCAGTACTAATTCTCATATTTTAGTTTAACTGTCTCATCAACTGCTTGTACATTGTAAGCCAAAAAACCAAAAAAAAACAAACTCTTGTCCCTATCTTTGCCAGATACTGACACAGATCACGTCTCTGATAGTTCACAGTGGATCAGCATACAGGACACGCTAGTTTTCCGGCAGTGCAATGTGGTGAGATCCTTAATAATCACCGTATGGCAAATTTCCTGCCAACTTAAAGTGAAAGAATTCTGGCATACACATGGACAAGAGTCTGGTGTTTTTTTAATACTGCAGTGTACCTACACAAATTTTCACAGTTGTGAAAGCTAAGATGCCAATCACAGCATTTCTTACAAACACGTTTCTCCCTAACATAGCTCACAAAACTAGAACATCATGCACATTACAATCAAAATGTAAAGTGTTATATAATTACCAGAACGACAGGCTGACTTCACCAACGAATGTGTCACTTTCACGCACAAGGAATGCACCATCTAGAAGTGATGGATATCCACGCATCAAATCTTCTGCCACGACCCGACCATTCGGCACCTTTCCATGGAACCATTTCTCTCCGTAGTGCAGCTCCTCGCTGTTCAAATTCTACACAAACACAAAAGAATGCAATATCAATCAATCAGAGTTGCCTTAATAGTGTGGGTAACACTGGCTATGATTTTCTGAAAAGCCAAAAAGTTACAAGTAAAAATTGTAATCCCGGGATCCCGAATCCCGGGATCCTAGCCACTTCGCCAATGCTGAATACCGAGATTGGCGGCATCCCAATCTCGGAATTTCGTGACTACAAAAATTAGTTAAAATTGTACTGCTTCACATGTTAAATGATAGAAATAAGTATTTTAGCCATCTAATAAATAAAATATTTTACGTGCAACAGAGTCCTACTCTTTGCTGTGCACTGTAATTTGTATTTTGACAGTCACTGTCACTCCCTACAGTTCGGGTATACCTTCCATAGGGGCCTATACTAGATCCTATGCATAACGTAAATCACTTGGGGATACCAAAATGACAACCAATCTGTAAGCCTAATCCCAAAATAGGATCCGAGTATCATGAGATAACAAATTTCTAAATCCTGAATTCCGGGATTGAGAATTCAATCCCAGGATTGCAATCACTCTCAGAGCTACAAAGCATCATCTGCCATATGGGATCAGACAGTGTTACTGCCACCAGACACAGACGAACATGCCTCAATACAAATTGATACTCAATTTTCCTACCCTGCAGGGTTGAAAAATGAATTGATCTTTGTGTTTGTTATATACATAGACGATTTACCTGTCCACAGACAGTCACCCATCCAGGTACTAACCACTCGATAATGATCTAATCGGGAGTCAAACCAATGACCTGTGAATCATAAGTCCAACAGTTTGATAATCTACTGCTAGGTCACTAAGCCACCTTGGCTGGGTATCTAGGATCTGAATGTTCGATAGTCCAAAGATGTATAGTGTAACACACATTTTCACTAACTCTTAACACTGACACTAACCCTGATTAAAAGCAAATGTGGAGATCGAGCCTGTAGAAGTGTACAGGCAAATTTTGGTCTGTTGATCCATCGGCCTATAAAACCTTTGTATTATTAGTGAACTGTTCCCATCACCTTAGTAGTAGATGCAAAAAAATATCAACAAATCGGTAAACAAAAGCTCTATTTTGATGAGTTCTTACTGTTCATAATTAACATACATCTTCATCGACAGCGACGTCGTCGCTAGCATCATTTGGCTCCTGCTGCTGTTCCTCTGTGTAGTAGAGATGTGTATTGGTCAACACAAAGAAATGCTGATTCCACGCCTACAATCAAAACACACATACAACCTCACAGCTGACGACCAAGCTCAATGGGATATGTGGCTCTCTGACCTCAGAGTACCATATGATCCAAAATGCCAGACTGTGGAGTTTCCTGGAAAAAAACTAAGCCAACCTGCCTCCCTCTCTCTCGTTTTCACTGCCAGTTGGGGGAGCACAAGAGGGAAAGATAGGATAGGGGCAGGGTAAGATCACTGCCCCAATCCGCTTGAGGAAGCACCAGAGACATTGTGGATCAGTTGTACCTTTGCCTCCCAGCCAAGTGTCCCTCCTGGCCAGGTCATAAGCTGCGCAGTAAAACAGCATGTGCTCTAAGTTTCATCTGTGCCATTGCAGTGGAGACAGGTGTCTGTGTCCAGATTTCCGACAAGATGTAGATAAACTGCCAGGGCAGCCCAGAGAGACTGGAAATGAATGAGAGATATTTCACAATAAGGCGGTGGTGCACAAAGTTGGTGTGCACATCTATCGCACACAAGGGTTCTTACAAAGCTTGTGAAGTATCAGAAAAATGACAGTAGCATAAAATAAACGTGTCGCTTTCAGCTCTGCAGCTACAAGCACGTGCAACTGTAGCACACACAATGAATGGCCATTAGCCAGCCGCAACAGTAGGTCTGTGCAGTACACTATGAATGCAGCCAAAGTTGAACTAACACCTTATTCTGATTTCAGCCAGTACTGGAGGCTAAACCAACTCCTCTTACCATATATACTCACTTATAAGTTGAGCAATTTTGAACAAATTTTTGGCCTAAAAGGTCAGGGTTTGACAAAGTGTATTTTCTTTGCCGGTCGACGAACAATGCACACCCGTAGCAAAGCAACGCCATGGGAAAGAAGTGCCGATGCACGGAAACGTGGATGACAGTGCCATACTGTTTATCCAGACTTCCTTGGTTGATAATACGAGTGTCAGAAGGAGCCGTGGTGGCATACCCTGCCCTCCACCCCATTCCAAACTCAATGGCATGGTCTGAGGACAGACCCCAGCGACCAACTGATCGATCATGTGCTTCCTAGTGCCTGTGTGCTGTCAGTTTACCGCCGCCAGCACTGAACCCCTCCAGGCACATGCATCATAAGATTGTCAAACGCCAGCTGCCCCATGCTACATGGTGCACTCAAACAGATGGCTAATGTTGACTGCATGTAACAATCATGCTTCATTCCCATGCCCAGTAATAGACCATCTTCAGATTAACTGCTACAATATGGACAGACAGACTAACCCATATAGTTGAAATACTGGTACATAAAAGACCTAGGTGACTGACTTATATGGGGATCAACTTATACGCGAGTATAGACGGCATTTATGACAAATTATCTGTTCCACGTTACTTAAAATTATACTGCAAAATTTTACACAGGTACACTGAGTATGCGCTATATAAATTTACACTTTACTTACTTACTTACTCACTTAACCCCAGCCACACAGGCCACTTACTCAGTTTACCTACCCCAAATGGATGGAGGGCTCGGTTTTGGTTATATACCTAGACGGTTTACTTGTCCACAAACAGTAATCATCTAAGTAGTAATCACATGCCAACGACCTGACCAAGAGTCAAACGCAGGATCTCTCAATTTTAAGTTTGTCAGCCTACTGCTACAGCACAAAGCCAACACTATTAAGACTGAAAAGTGAAGCAGGGGTATCATCAAACAAAGTGTTCCAAGTTTAGAAAAGAAAATGTCAAACTTGCCTTGTCGACATCATCTTCAAGGTAGAGAATGCCAGTCTTGAGAGAGTTTGACAGATCACAGTCTGTCACATTAACTGTTGGCAAGCAAACACAAACAAAACAACAAAATATTGGACCAGTTTCAGACAGAATACCAGCATAAAAGACCACGGGTTCAATGGATAATTAAAGTTTCATTGCAAGATGTCCTGTAAGTCACATAATCATCGGCAACAGTAAGCAAGTTCTGAGTTTAACACAAGTTCTAGAGATAATGTGTGTTTTTTTCCGACACACACCAAAGAATAAAATTTATTCATACATTAATTAACAGTGCCCACTAAACTAATGAAAGAAGTACATAACCGAATATAAAATATTAAATAAATATATAAATATGAAACATAATCCTGACCGTCAACAGTCTGCAACATTGTAACAACATGCACCACAGCGGAAATCAGGAAAAGCTTTTCATTCTTTTTATATCACATAACATTTCAACAAAAACATAAAATTTTAAACTTTTGAATGAACTGACCATCATCGCTGGTCAATCTGTCACTGCCTGCATCACCATCCGGTGGCAACTTCTTGTGCTATGCCAGAGAAACACAAACACGCCATATAACAACTGTTATGTTATGACACGAATTCAGTTTCAAGTGCCGTAACATCACAAAACAACACAAGAACGCCTAACACAAATTAGGCGAAATGGCGAGGTACAAAGAATTAAACAGAATGTTTGGACGGATGAAATGAATGTTCGAGGACATAAAACTCGCAGAAAAAAAATCCAGTTTTAAGGTGTTGTCTGAAAATATCAAGCGATGGTGCCGATACAACAGTTAATGACAAACTGTTCCATGCCCGAGTTGCGAAGATGCTGAAAGCCCTATCTGTTGCTGAACATCGAGAGACAGGTTGGCAATGAGAGCATTAGTGGCTGCAAAAAGTAGACATTACTGTGAGTCTATTATGTTAAATGCAATCAAATAATCCAACTATTACTTACTGCTACAGTTGGCTTAACAGAATCACATTCACTGCAACTGACAACACGATATAATGCAAGAAATTCAATGTGAGCTGAGCGGATGTTTAGTGTAGAATGCCTGTAATCAACTAGTTTAGTCGTAATCTGCCATTGCCGGACATCGAGTGAGTTAACACACAGGGTAGTCACAGTTCTGGCGAATAAATACAAAGACTCTGCAAGGACTTTGAAGCACCATTTTCACATCTACTCCAACAATATTTTACCATGTTATGTTGGGTAGTTCTGGCATCATATAAAAATAATCTTCACATCGCATCAGTGATTCTAAAACAGAACAAAATTCAAACACTTTCAAGAACTTGCTATTGAATTCTGAAACTTTCAAGGCCTTATCTGGTTTTCGAGGACTTTCCAGGTCCTGAAAAATTGGGAAAAAATCAGAACCTTGGACTCTCAAAGACATGTGACCACCATGTCACAGTGTGAACTGACCTTGATGATGATTTTCCGCTTGAGCTGGTTGGGAGTGGGCAGCAGTCCGCTGGACGTTGGAATTGGTTCTTTGAGCAACATGTCACCGAACACGTCCATGAAGCCATATGCCATCCGTGTCTGCTGCTGCTGTGAGCAATGGTTCTCTATTGACAGGATCACCGGGTACCTTCCATACAACACACTACACTACAAAACAACCAGAATAATAACAAAGATCAAAGCAATCTTGCAAAAGGTGGAATTACTGTGGCATGTCTACCCAACACATCTGTGCAGGCATCATGCCTGCACTGGCCATTCTCCGTCGCAGGCAGCTTATCTATATGTAGACTGCACTGGATGCCACAACTCAGCCATCTGACCCTACTGAACAGTGCTGAACAAACGGCTGAACACCCCCAGTGTCTGGCACATGATCAGGCTTGACAGGAGACATGACCAGACCTCCAAGTTTCAACCGATCCACAACATTTGTGGAGTTCATTTGTGGAGTTTCTTGGTCAAGATACGGGCCTGCTCCTCTCCCTGACCAGAAACGAGAGAGACAAATAATGAGTCTACCCAACTCCTTGTTTGTATTTGGCAGTACAGGTTGGTTGCAATTGCATGCTTTGGCTGGAAGTTTGATCTTGATCACCGAATTTCTCTTCCACTGGGGGGAGGAGGGTTATGGATACAATGTGTGTATCATACAACCCCATGATTGTACCTGTCAAATGGCATCTGAATTCATCGAACAGTTTAAGAAGCATGCACAATGTGACAGACAGACAGACCATGCTATGAAGAAATGTGTGGGAAGAGGCGGAATTGCTGACCAATTCCGCCTAAAAATAAACGCAGTAGCAGCTTCAATGAGGTGCTGTTGCACAGCAGTTTCTTTTGAATTGCTGACATACTAATACTTGCTCCAACGTATTTTTGTTGATTAATTTTTAATGCATCCTGGGTGGCATTTTCCAACAATTAACAATATCAACAATAATAACATCATAAACATCTGAAATGCTCGGCAAGTTCAGTGTGTTTCAATATCAATTACAAATAAAATCAAAAACAAGAGTCAACAAATGTTCAAAGTGCCACTGCCTCTGCCTCAAAACCAAATCAATATAAAACAAACAAGTACACTGCAGTAGAAAAACACTTACTCGGACTTCACCCAAGCATGTTCTTTGATTGTCTTGAGCACATCAAGAAATCTGATCTTCGATGTTAACGTTCGTCCGTGAAAGATATGTGGAAAGCCTTCAGGCCCATCCCAGCAATCCACTAAACAGACCACAAACAAGCCGATCAAATCAACTCAGTCTGCAAAAAATGCATTCACTATAATTTCTCAAAGTACATTCAGTTTGTAAATATCTTTCAATAAACTCATAGGTTGAAACAGTAATCAATAACTTCATCCAGTTACAACCATTAAGACTTAATTCATGCTTTGGAATAGCACTGATCAATTTTGTTATGTGACAATAAATTTTCATTATATAATGCCATACTACACATAACGGTAACACACCTTATCTCGTCGACCTTCTACATCATTACAAATCTACAAGGTTCATACGCTCATCTTCCAGTCATCTACTTGACGTTCCACGCCAAAAGTTGTCTTCTGGTTCCCGTGCATTACAAGTTTCCACACCCCAAGTATATAATTCCGTTCTTCTTCATATCCATCAAGCTCACTCACCTCTTTCAAAGGTCATCTTAAGACTTATTATTTTTAGTCTGCTTATATTGCCTCCTAGTGCTCCTCTTTGATGCACCTTGATTCTCGATTCTCTTGTGAGATTTTGGCGCTATATAAATTGCTACTTATTTACTTACTTACTTATTAATGAAAATAACACGAATCTGTTACATTGAAAAAAACTTACAATGCTCCCCAGACTCCCTAATCTGCAAGGGAGAGAAATATCCCCGCCATTCCCCACTTCATTTGACGTCTGCAGTGTCTCAATCAACTTCTTCCCCCACCATGAGTATTGGACGTCATCGTCTGAAACCAAGGGCAAATGCAGCACATGACTAAGTGTGAAACGAGAGGAATTCAACTTTGAGAAAGGGAGATGGTCATCGAATGGGAAGGCGTATGTAGCATGTCCAAGGGCGGATAAACGCCCCTGCCACACCGTGCTACAAAGCAGTGAGTAATAGCAACAGTCAATAGCTCACATTCAATGCAGCGAGCTCCGTTTCGCAGCACACGTGCATAAGCATCACACGACGAATCACTCTTGAACTGATCTCCTGTCAAATACCTACAGCACAACCAGCTCAACTAGACTAAACTAAATTTGTCAGCAGCTTACTTCTGATATCATCTCTAACAAGGTGTGCTTTAACGTGGCCTACAAGTAAATAATAACCATTATATCCACAATCATGTCACTCAGTATGAAGAGAGATAAAGTCATCAAATAAGTAGGTCCAAATATGAATGACTGAGCATGAAGCTATCGAGATGGAACCGAGAATGACGATGCAGCAGTGATGACTAATGACAGCTGACTAACTGATTGCATTTTTTGAAACCAGATGTGTAGTGGCCAAGCAATACCAGTGAAAAAATGGACAAACGTAATAAGTTGTTTTTTAGATGACTCAAACCCAAACTGCAAAAATATGGGGCATATTTTAGCATTAGAGGTCACAACGATGGATTTATATTGGCGAGTTCTTACAATTTTAGGTTTAGGTCATTTCTGTGTTTTATGTTTCATATTAGGTTTTTTCGTAAAGGTTAAACTTACTGTTTCATCAATATATGTATGTGCATTTTGCCTGGAAAGGCAGTCCCCAAAATGACCTATATTGTGTCGGGTGGGACGTTAAACCCAACACATTCAATCACTCGCAATGACGGTTGACTTAGATTTGGACTGAGAGCTGCACTGTGTGTACATGTCAGAATGTCAATGATTCATATGCTGTATGGTTACAGCATCATACATACACTACTCACCGCATCATTTCAGAAACTACGAATCTGACATCACAAATTAAGTCCCTAGAACTACTAACGATTACAAATTTTTGATAATTACAGTAGGCTCCCCTTATATGCACGTCGGTTATAAGCACACTCCGTCTATTTGCACAACGTGCGTCTAGTCCCGTCTGAGTTTATGCTATGTCAATGGCAGTCAACTTCGCTTTTAAGCACCAGCCATATATGCACGATTCAGCTATAAGCACGCGCATTTTTGGTCCTAGCGCCATGACTTACTTTGGTTATAAGCAACTTGGCTGACAAAATGCACATAAGACAAGCTGTAGTCAGCCACATAACGCTCACATGGATGCCAGTGGCGACGTCTAAACCCCAGATTAATGCGGCTAGGCAGAGCTAGTGAGCACCACGCATCATGTGGGCAACACTGCATCGCCCCAGCCCAGCAGCATGCAGCATCATAGCAAACTTCAAACGACAGTCTGCGGGTCAATAGTCAATAGCCCTGATGGAAGTGACCGAGATGACGGAAAGACGAGCAATGGAGCGGGCACGTAAACTCAGTGAAGTGACACTGCTGGAGTGCCCATTATCGGTTGCTAGGCCTACATGTTGCAAGTAGATGAGTGAGGCGACTGTTTACTGTGACGTGGATGATTGCCTGTTGTAACTGCAGGTAGTAAATGACTGCAATGCACGAAGTGCGCTGTATAGTACTATAAACTAACTACGGTTAAATGCATGCTCCGCTTAAATGTAAGTCAGCTTGCGGTCCCACGGCCGTGCATATAAGTGGAGTCAACTGTAACTAAATAAAAGCTCACAAATCACTAATTAATATGACTACATTTATAGAAAGCAATGTTTTTTTCTCCAGAAGATCAGCACATTATTAATTAGTATTACATTATACACATTTATCCAATAATTTTTTTCATGCAACTTGGCCTTTAACATGTATATAAATGGTATAATAAATATATAAATACGTGTTGTGTGACGAAGCAATCCAGTAGTGAGTCAAAGGGTGATCCATGTCTTGAGAGACGACATTACAACTTTCATCCCAGATGCTGTTGTGCTTTGAATACATGTAGTCCAGAAACTGTGCAAAGTGCATTTATAATAAGGTCAAACAATAGGCCACATATTTTCACAAAAACAATAGCAACAAAAAATTTGAGCTAATGCTCACAGATGCACGAAAGCCTATAGCAGTTCCGGCTCAGTAGTTTAGCTGAAA
>Ga0056128_1010771_pt1 | contig 11357 bp, 8 predicted proteins | sample WorMetLIZISLAND2_FD_71113 | JGI IMG/M metagenome (GOLD analysis project Ga0056128, IMG submission 71113) | Marine gutless worms symbiont microbial communities from Max Planck institute for Marine Microbiology, Germany - Olavius geniculatus... ... | reverse complement strand
CGCAGTCCCAGTAGGGCTATCCCTACAGTCCGATCGACCGCCGACTTCCGGCCCGATTTGCACTAGAACGCCGGATGGACTACGAACTTCAACGGACATTGTTGACGACCGACACGACACCGAATTGACCGACGTTACGATCCCTCAGTATTCTTCTTCTGTATTTAGTATTGCTAGTGCTACTGTCGACGCTACTACTGTTAATGTTGCTATTGTATATGCTACTGCTACTGCGACTTACTTTTTGGTATTTTTAGTTAACTTGTCGCGATTTTTCGACGTGCCGACGTTGAATATGCTGCCCCATGTTATCACCGAGGGCGAGGCCCCGAATATTATGGTGACTATCCACTCAGTGGAGGTCTACATGTTGCTTGATAGTGGGGTCCAGGTTAGTGTGTTGCCGAGTGACCTTGCTGCCGAGTTTGATCCGCCCATCTTGCTTCTTAGTGTCACTAGAGAAGTCCGAACTTTCGGAAACCATCAAGTTACGTTGCGAGGTCCTTTTACCTTAGAGCTCCAGTTATGTGGTTTTCGTACCCATCATCCGTTTTATTTCATCGACGCTCTCACTCCAGCGATTGGCAGATACGATCTGATGCAGGCAGCCAGATTAGTTGTGGATGTTGCGAACAGAAGAGTATAGTCGCGCCGTCCAGAGTCAGTTACGACTATGACGGGTCCTATAAGTCCTAATCCAGATTTTCCGATTTTTAACAATAGTGTCCATTCCTGTGTGGCGATGACTGAGCGTCGATGCCAGTCTGTTAGAAGACAAAGATGTCGCAGCAAGTGTGATGAAAATAAACCAGTGTTACCAGGACCACGTAGATGCTTTTCGGTCGCGTGTTGCTTGCTGTCTGTTGTCTGATACAGAATACTCCGACTTCGACGAGTCCGATGGAGATGAAGATTGGGAAGAGTACCAGCGAGACTATCGAGAGTACAGTCAGTCGTTCGAACAATTTGCTCGTGGAGACGTTCGCATCGTTACCGATGAAGAGAAGTCAGATGTGGAGGAACAGGGAGTTGAAGTTTCGCTGTCACAGCGCCCAGCCGATGTTCTCCAGCTGGAGACCAACATGGAAGGTGATTCGTTTGATTTGCCGCCGTTCACGTCCAGACAGTTAAAGCTGATGTGGGATAATGCACCGCCATGTCGTATTGCGCAGATGTCGTCAACACAGTCAGCGGTCATGCAGTTTCGAGACGCACAGACAGGGTCGGAACAGTCAGGTTCTTCTGATCTGACGCACTTCACACCCGACTAAGTAGCCAGCCTGTGGTCTGCTACCATGCAGATGCAGCGTGAAGTATACACCGTCTACCGGTCCCAGCACGAGCAGCAGTTGCAACAGGAGCAGTCTCAGTTTTCGGAAGCAGAGTCTACGTGTTCAGTTTTCTCTCAATCCAGTCCAGCACTGCCACAGTCGGCCCAACTCACAGCCCCGCCATAGACGACAGGCCCTCAGCCATCAGTCTCTAGTGTCACGCCCCTCGCTTTGCCCCGTGACTCATCTAGTGCAAATGACCAGTAGCTGGCTAGCACATCGTACCTCATGCCTCCCACATCGTCCCGGCACTCCTTCCGCAAGGGAGTCTGCGCCGAAACCCAGTCGCTGAGTGCCGCAACTGTCGTCAACAACATCTACGTGCTCCCTCCACGCGCTCCTTCTAGCGCCGTCAGCCGACAAGTATCCGCTATCATAAAGCGTCCGATTGTTTCGCCACGTCTCGTCCTGAATCCACGCGCCCCTAATTTCCAACCACGTGCCACTCAGCTGGACCCGACTTTATTGGTACATCAAAGCCCTGCAGCTTCACTCGACGTCGTTACCGGTCCTTCATCTAGTGTTACCTCTGCTTTTCGGTTTACCACGTCCACTTCATCTGCACACTTGACTGTGCCGTACACACATCGGAAGCCCGACGAACCGAAACCTCCTGATATTGTTCGGGCTAGGTCTGACATTGGTGCACCTGTGTTGTCTGCTGTTATAGATGCACCTGTTGCAGAAAAAGATCTCGAAGTACCAGAGCATCTGCAGGAGTTGTTTGACGAGACGGTCGAACGATCAAAGTTGTCGCCAGCTAATTAGCAGTACCTGGCTGACGTTCTTCGTCGAAACAGTTCAGCGTTCGCCACCGGTCCGATGGACATTGGCTTCTGTGACGCCATCCAACACGACATCGAGACGGGCGACGCCAAGCCGATCAAGCAACCGCCACGTTGACCTCCACTCGCAGCCAGAGACGAAGAGGACAAGCAGTTCGATGAGATGTTGGAGACGGGCATCATCGAGCCGTCGTATTTATCGTGGAGTTCACCTGTGTGCATGGCGAAGAAGAAAGAGAAAGACGGTTTATTCAGCTTCTGCATCGACTACAGGCGACTCAACGCAGTCACGGAGAAAGACGCTTATCCCGTGCCGCACGTGAAGGACGCACTCGAAAGCTTCCACGGCGCCAAGTACTTCGCTACCGTCGATCTACTGTAAGTCGTGGAAAATGTTTTCCATGAGACGACAGAAGGTGGACGGGGCGTTGGTGAGACTGGCAAATCGGAATGACGGAAAGAGCGAAGCAGTGTTCAGCGTTCTGTACCAGACGAGGTTTGTTCCAGTGGACGCGGATGCCCTTCAGTCTCACCAACGCCTCGTCCACCTTCTGTCGTCTCATGGAAAACATTTTCCACGACTTACACTACAGCATCTGTATTTGTTACCTGGATGATATCAACGTCTTCGCGGCTACACCGAAGCAACTGATCGATCATCTTGACAGAGTATTCACCAGACTGCGTAAGCGAGGACTCAAAAGCCAAGCCGTCGAAGTGTGTCTTTTTCAAGATTCTCATCGAGTTTCTCGGACACTTGGTATCCGCGGATGGGATTGAACCTCAGCCAGACAAGGTGGAGAAGATCGAAAACTGGCCAGTTTCACACTGCTTGACAGAACTTCAAGCTTTCGTTGGTTTAGCGAGTTATTACAAGCGCTTCATCAAGCACTTCGCCACCATCGCAGAACCGCTTACCAGTTTCATGAAAGGGAAGTCCAAACAGCTTGTCTGTCTGGACCGTTCAGCTCCTACAATAGCATGAGTTCTACGCCAATGTTTCCAGTATGCCATGATTTGCTAACAGACAGAACCTAAAACACCAAAAGCACGATGAAACCACACTAATGCGAGGAGTTGTGCACCGCACTATTTTAACCTAACTTAAGGGGTCGAAAAAAGCAGTGATGTATGTTTTTCACCGGAAGCTGGTGCATTCATAAATTTTTGGCATTTCACTGTGTTGTCAGTAAGGCTTCAATTATGGTACGATTAGGGATACGGTTAAGGTTAAGTTAAAAGTTTTGGGTTAGGGTTTGAATTACAGTCGGCATATTTCAAAAAAATATGTGACGATAGATGGACACATAGTAAAAAATATAGAAACAGTATGTTATAAAAGTGTACAAAGAGGCGGGCAAAGAGGCTAAAGCCTGCGCTCATAATTCTGCTCTACAATTACATCTGCTCTACATGCAATTTCTGCAATGGCATCAATAACTTTAAGAGTTTAACTTTATGAAGACTAGTGTTATGCATACGGCCGGTTATATGTATAAAAAATGGCAATGACGTACACGACCGGCCGTGAACAATTTCGAAAATTTCTATACACATGGCCAAGTAAAAATGCAGTTTTTTTTCGCCACATAAAATCTTAAATGTTTATACTGTTTTACATCAGTAGGCCTTCCTACAAGACCGTTATAGGTTACCAAGTACTTTGGTCTGTGCTAAAAATCTGTCAAAGCTGGAGTATATGTGCAAACTTTTAACAACAGCTTTCTGAAGCGTGTAATCATTTCTGACTTGACATAGAAGGACACAGATAGCTCAATATGTCACATGCCTGAAAACCGCATGACATCGCATGACACTACGAAAAAATTGCAGAATGGAATGCATAAATGATTACGGTGATTTAGATGTGGAATCAAGTCTTAGCCGTCCATTGATTTAATAAATGTAGATAAACGCCGCTAGACAATGCAAATGACGAAACCAGCATGACACATATCTAGAAATAGTGGTAAAATGCCAAATGCTAACGCCGAGATGCAAGCTACATGTCTCGACACAGGGGATGTGCTTGTCAGGTGCACCATGTAGCCTACGTCACTCATGTTTTCGATGTTTCAGTGTCCGCACATTCATTTACGGCCTCTTTTTATTGGTCAAGCTTACAGTGAATGGATGGATTAAATATAATAAATATAAGCAATTTTTCTTTATACTACTTTAATGCAGTGAAATGTGCAAAATGTGGAAGCAATAACTTCATGGCGGAAATTTCTGTGAAGTCTTAGTTTGTCACGACTGTTCGCGTCCGAGTACTAATTTTTTATTGGCTGTGTGCCTAATATGTCTATACATACGGCCGGCCGTGTGCACAGTCACTGCGTTTCGTCAGAATTATGTTTTTTTCGCCCATTTGGTATTTCAAATTCTGGCTTTTTCGTCTCTGGTTCTTTCCCCCTGGTTTGTTTGCCCCGTGGTATTTTTTCGCCCCTGGCTCTTTTGCCTCCTGGCTGATTCGGCCCCTGGCGCGTTTGTACTCTGGCTGATTCACCTCCTCACTTTCGACGATTAGCCCCCCGTTGAATATACTGGTGATTTGTTATTGAGGCTTGTATTTCGATTTACAGAAAGTCAGCAAGTAAGAATGTCGTCACGCCACTAATTAATAATTACTCCAGTGAACGTTATACGAAACAAAAAATGCACAGGTCACCAGGGCCTACTACATAAGGTAAAGTGGAGGCAAACTGTTTCCACTTTGAGTCAGGGGGAGATTTGCACGTTTCAGAGAGGCCCAAAGTTCTTCAAAATGCTACTAAAATATTTTTTTATTAAATATAAAATATAGCAAGCAAATTTAGATGTTATTTAATATCATCAAAGTTTTCAGACTTTATTAAAAATACTGGGAGACAATTTTTAAAAAAAATGTGTTGTGTTGACAGTTGTTTCCATTTTTAAATGTCATCAACAGCAAATAAGATGTTTTGTCATTTTACCCTTAAAACTTCAACGATGGTTGTGACTTAGTCACTTAACTACATGAACAATAATGTCGTCACTTGACAGCTGGGTGAGGTCTTCTGATCTAGTCTGTTCTAGTCTGTTCTGTTGCAAATGCAACTTACTGTACAGCGTATTCACTGCAGAATTAGACCATTGGTGCTAATAACATTAATATTGCATAGTTCAGCAAAACAATTAATAAACTAATAAACTTTTATTCTGTATTAATAATGTCGTTACTTGACAACTGGATCAAGTCTTTTGTTCTAGTCTGTTCTAGTCTGCTCTGTTACAACTTTGCAGTGCATGCACTGCAGAATTAGACCATTGGTGCTAATGACAGATGTCATGTGACACTAATATTGCATAGTTTAACAGAACAATCAATAGGCTAATAAACTGCTATTTTTTATTTTTTTTTTATTTTTTCGTTACTTACTGATGAAGTGACATGCAATAGGCAACTTGGCATGGAGAACAGCAGCTGATAATAAAGTACCGTAAATTAAGAGTTAAGATCATAAAAGCACAGAAACACAATTAGAAAAAATACACAATTTCTGGTCAATAAATCTGGTAAAAATTTCTACAAGAACTTTGAGCTAATGCTCACGAGAGGCGGGAAAGCCTATAGCAGTCCTGTTCACAAACTCTCAGTCTATATCCAGCAGCTTCGTTGCAGTTTATTTTTAGAGAGTGCGCTGCAGCCGAAAATCGCAAATATCAATAAAAACCGCTTATCAAATCAAATTAAATCAAATCAAATCATTTATTTAGTCAAGCAGATGCAAAGGCATTGACAAAATAAATAATGAAAAAACTTGAACAAAGGCACAAAGGGTTAAAAGAGCCTCTTACATAAACCTCCCAAAACGTACAAATAACACAACACAATAAAACCATGTTAAAACACAACTATAAATTGAGTCAAGTCAAAATCGTTTAGTCCTGTCGAGCTTTAAACATTACCAAGGATGTGGCTGCAACAATATTTTCTGGAAGAACATTTTACATGTTGACAACCCGTTGCCAAAAAGTGCTAGCAATGAAAGCAGATGGGCATAAAAGTTTACAGAGTTTGAACTGATGTCCACGTGTTACAGACGATTGGACTGGTTTAAGAAATTTCTGACAATCAATGTCTACTATTCCATGCAGCATTTTATAACAAAAAGTAAGGTCAGCTCTAACACGACGACTCTCGAAACTATACTCATTTAGTGCTTCAAGTGTAGCATTATAGCCGAGATTGTGCAACCCGTGTAGACGCTTAGTAAACCTTTTAAGAACGACTTTAATTCTTCTTATTGACATTGTTTGAAGTTCAGGGTCTTTCAAAGTTTTAGATGTTAATACGACTGAAAAGCTCGTCACTAGTGCTTGTTGTGATAGGCGGCATGTCCATGCCTATCTGCAATCGTTTTTACGAAAGACTTGCCAACATCTCCCGTATGTGATGTCATCGTGCGCAGGTTTCCTTGAACCTAAAAAATCGAAACTTGGACTATCGAAATCTACGTTTAATGCTAAAAATTTCATATGCAGCTTCTCCGAGTCTCTCTTAATTGATTTCGGCGCAATTTGCTCGTAAAATGTGTCTCACAGCCCGAAATCGCCAACAATTCATAAAACTCCCATTTTGGCGTTCAGGGTCATCCAAGGTCATTGAATTCGGTGGCAATCGAAAGTCAGTGTACGAAATTCTATTAGTGATTAATATTAACCTAGGGCATATCTCGCACCGTTATTGCGACACAGCGACTTATTGGCTAAAAATCGCAAATTTTTCTTACCCCTTTCTCATTTAGCGCCCTCGTTCGATGTGAATCCCTCCGAATTTAATTCGCAGTGATTCTTTTTAATCAAATTAAAACCAGTTTAATGTGCTAGTCAAATTTTAATCAAAGTTTCTCAACTTAAGTTATTCTAACAGAAGTCAGCATGTAGGCCTACATGATTGTCAAGATCGTTGTCCACTTGTCTGTAGCAATGTTCGATTTGCATGAAGACGACCTCCCCACTAACCATTGTCTGGGGGGATCGGCTTTGACCCCCAGAAGGGTTCCAGGAGCAACTGGACAAAAAGTCGGGTACAAAAAATTAATTGTCCCAACGTTTAAATTTGTGACGCCGCCTTTATTCGTTCTCACTATATCTTCTTCTTCTTCTTTTTTTCTGGCAAGCACCACTAAGAGTGCGTAGCGCCGAACGTAGACATTAATCTCCAGAGTAGACGGTTCTGAGCCAAGTCAACTGCGTCGTCCATAGTGAGGTCGCTGGATTTCAAATCCTGCTGAATGGTTTTTATCCATGTAACACGAGGGCGTTCTAGTGGTCTCCTCCAGTTTCCTGCGGGAGAAGCTGTTAAGATCTGTTTTGCATCTGATTTATCAGGCATTCGTGCAATATGGCCGAACAGGGACAGGCGCCTTGACTGGACTATGGCTGAAAGATGGGGTTAAATGGTTAACCTTCTGACTTCGTCGTTACGCACGTGCTGGTGCCATTTGATTCCTAGCAGCATTCTCAGACACCACTGGTCAAGTGCATCGATCGTGCGCACATCATTCTTAGTAGCTGCCCAACACTCAGAACCATAAAGGAAAATTGGTAAAATGCAAGTATTGTATAGCTTCAACTTCGTGTGGAGAGAGATTCTTGATTTCCAAATCTGGTTGTCTAGATTCTGCATAGCTGCAATTTCGCTTGCGACATTAGGACTGCTTTGGGTTGTTGAGTGAAGGAGGGAGCCAAGGGTCCGGGGTAAAACTAAATTAAAATCACGCCATTAGATTGGCCATCCCCGAAAACCACACCACAGAACCAAAATTACGACTTTATCTTATACATAGCCAAAGTTATTACTGTTTTAAGAATTGTTTAATTTTCTCCATAGGCTCTATTGTAATTTTTTGAAATTTTTTGAATAAATACGTTAAATAATAATTTTATTTTTTTAATTCCTAAAAGGCACATCCTTGCGCGAGAAATTGCGTTGTTTGAGCCATCGCGTGCAAAAATCCACCAAAGGGTCTGACCTGTAGCTGAGTTTCTGAAAAAAAGGTATATGGACAGCTATAAAAATATTTGCGTATATTTCACCTATTTGCCGAGTAGTTCATCTTAAGCAGATTTACATAAAATTTTGCTTGATGGGTCATCTAGCCGACATAATTAACCGTGCAAAATTTTATCTCAATCAGATCAGGGGTTTTAATTTTGTGGGGGTCGAATTTTTGGCTTTTCCATAAGAAAGAGAAATTGCCGTTAACACATGGCTTGAACTACCGTTCAGCCTGTGATTGGTTGCTGAGTTAATTCCTCATCATCGTCGTCATAAGCAGTCTTAAAAACTGCACAAACGGCTGCCCGTTAAACTCGCCTGTGCTATGCTGTATACATAAAAGTGTATGCGTCAAAGACCTTCTAAAATACTGACGGCGGCCATGGTCGGGTCCTGGAAATTGGGTTTATCGGTATTTTTAGTTTTTTAGTATAACTTTGTCAAACGTAGTACGTTTGCTACATTTTTTTTACACAATGTAAACAGATATTGCAAATTTGGTTACTGTACGATTACTACTTTTTTCTGTGCGCATATATTGTGGCTCAACCGTATATCCGTGTGTACGGTTTAGCCACAATATATGCGCACACAAAACAGTAAACATCAAGCAGTCATTAAATTTGCAGCACTTGTTACGTTGTCTATAAAATTATGTGTACAAAATTTTGTAGCAAACTGACCAGGTTTGACAAAGTTACAGTAAAAAAACTAAAAATGCCGATTGACCCAAGTTTGCGCACCCGAGAACGGCCGCCGTCAGTCCTTATTTATAATAAAGTCTCTAGTATGCATAGCCTAAATAAGAAACATATTTGTTGCGTCTTTCCTAATTATTGCCGAAAAGCTCCAATGCACGAATGGACAAAAATTTACGCAGAAATCGTCATCTTTCGGACTCGTCAACTTTTACATGTTTTGTTGATGGCTTTAAAGTCACGGAATAGCGAGAGGTCAAATTTTGTAATTTTTAAATATCTGTTTTTTTGCTGTTTGTTTATACAGTGCTCCCTTAAACGTGTGTTGTGTTATTTTTAGTTTTTTTATTGCACGAGAGTGCCAGCGGTATACAAATGATGATAGACTACATTTGCTACAGTACGCGTCGTTCTGACGGCATATCAAGGTGATGTGAGTCATTGGCTGAAGTATTTATATTTTGTCGGATATAAATTTTCGCATTTTTCGTTCATAATGTACTTGATTCAATAGGTTGGTCAGTCAATATATTTTTTTAGTTAAGTATGAAAACCGTGTTTACGCTGGTGCAAAATGTTTGTGCGTTGAGTTAATTTGTGGATTTACGCTAGCGCCCACATGACTACAAATATATATATTTTTAATTTTTTACGAGCGACAGCTGGTAGTGTTAAGGGCGTGCTGCTTATCGTTATTTTGTATGTCTGTTTGTCTCTCCGCGTGTCTGTACGTCCGTGTGTTTGACACAACCCATAGCGTTAGAATCTCATGTGAGATATAAACCACCACGTATAATAGCGCGGAAAATCCAGTATTTTAATTACATTTTTAGCCGTTGCGTGAGGGAATTTTCTTCCACGGGTAAACTCAAAAAAATCGTTTTTATAGTGCAGCAGATAAGTGACGTTATTAAACAAATTTTTCAAAGTATGATACAGGCACCAAATTCGGCACACATACTCCCAGCGGGTTACTTTTATGTGTTTCATAAAAAAGATCCTATTTGTTTCTTTCACCTTTCACTCAAATGAAGATCAATTTACACAAAATTGTCAACGCTTGTAATACAAAAAATACTGCCTCAAAATATTTAAACAAAATATAAATATTGATTAAATATTCTTTGCTAGTCATGACATAACGCTGTTGTCATAATGTGTCATGAGTACAAGCTTGCTTGACTCATCTGGTGCTGCCAATTGCTACCATGCTTCGATGGTGAGCTTAATTTGGTTCGCTGATGTGAGAGAACTGTCTAGCTTACTCCGTGCGGACTGTCTAGCTTACTCCTTGCTTGAGGAATTCCTGCAGGCTATGACCTGGCATTCGCTCAACGCACATTTTTTGTTTAGCCGAAAAGCTATGGCCTTTACGTGCACCAAATTTTGGCATTTTGTAGGGGGCACCGAGTGCTGATCAAGAGCCAAATTTTGGGCGAATCTAACTGTAAAATTTTGAGAGGGCGTGAGGAAAAAATTTTTCTTTGACTTCTTATATCTCTCCCGTTGAGAGAGCTGGGGCGCGAAAAATTTTTTAAAAAGGCCTCGAAGAAAGACGTGTTACGGCACAATTTTGTTTCCCTCGATTGGATGGTCGACGAAAAGAAAAATGTTAAGTGATTCCCTAATTTCGGGGGTCAATTTCGGTATGGGTTAATTTTCAGAACCCTTAGAGTGGATTAATTCGTTTCGTGCCCCTAATTGACAATGAGGGGTATACACTTGCAAATTTTGGCATAGGTCAAAAACATCGCCCCTCGAAGATAACCCAATTTTTTCGGCATTTTTTGACATTGCTCAAATATTTCTCTCCAAAAATCTGCAAACGGCCAAAAATTATGGTGTGCTGTGTAAGGTAAATCAGGTATCCCTGAACGTAAAGCGCGACTAATTAAGGGGTGCGCGTTGGGGGTTTGAGGTCTCAAGCCCCAAAATATAATGCGAAAATCGTCAATTTTTCGCTCCGTGTTCGTCGTTGCCGCAAGCCCATACGTCGTGCGTTGGCAAAGAATATTTTTTATGGCTTCGTTAACGCTGGTCGTCCCCTAGCAGTGGGTAAATAACAATCCGGATATCTTCACAAACGTCTAATCCACGAGCCCCCAAATACCCTCTTTTTGGCTTTATTTCGAGCTTTAGCGCCCTGTTACGATTTACTTGCACACTGCATCGCCTTTCTGTCGCCGACATACTATAGACGTGTTTTGACCTTCAAAATTTGTGTTGGACATGATTTTGCCAGCGAGCCCCGTTTGCCGGATAGGCCCCATAAGTAGTGTAGATATGCCGGTTGTAGGCCACCCTAACCCATCAATCATTTTTGACAGGTTTCTAGGGCTAAAACTAAAAAGCCGTTTCTAGGCCACCCTTAGCTGTCAATCATTTTTGGGGGGCTGGAACATTTTCTAGGGCCATGGGTCGGACACCTGCGTGTTTTCTAACAGAGGGCCTGAGCCTGGGCCTGCGCCTGCGCCTTTCCTGGGGGTCTGTGCCTTTACTGCGTACTTTCTAAACG
>Ga0056128_1010770_pt1 | contig 11357 bp, 4 predicted proteins | sample WorMetLIZISLAND2_FD_71113 | JGI IMG/M metagenome (GOLD analysis project Ga0056128, IMG submission 71113) | Marine gutless worms symbiont microbial communities from Max Planck institute for Marine Microbiology, Germany - Olavius geniculatus... ... | reverse complement strand
AGCTTTGGCTCGAGATGGACTCTGATATAATACTGAATAAGCCTGATTTAAATACGTGACAGTGTCGTGGCATGTTTTGTAGACCTTCTACGTCTTCCAGGCATATAAATTCTACCATCTTTGGAATAATGTATCTACCCGATCTACCTCTAGCAATTTTTCAGTGCTAACAGCAAGATCGCCGATCTACCGCTAGAATTATTGTTTCTGATCAGCGATTTGAGCACTCAGATCGGCAAGATCTGTTAACTACAGACAACAAACTCACCTGCAGATCACTCACTTCAGATTTGCCATCGAATATTTAACATTCCATCTGTCTCCTGTCCAAAGATGTCTCAGCTGGGGCTTTGCCTACTAACCATCTAGATGCTAAGATGTATACTCTGGCTGTGGTCAACGCCGAGGGACATGGATAGCCAGTTGCCTATGCTGTACTGGCTAATTTTATTGTTTTAGTGTTATTTAGCTTAAAGATATTATATTTAGCTTAAAAAATATTTCGATATGAAGCTGGTCTAAATTTGTGTAATTTTTTCTATATGACATTTGTGTACGTTTTTATAATATGCAAAATAAGTTATGTTTGCAGTCATCCTTTATCTGTGCCCAGTGCTCTGCATACCCCTAGCTGAAATACTTGAACTTGAAGTTGACAGGTCACTGTGAAGTGATTGTTTATAGGAAGAAGAAGCAAAGAATGCTTATACCGATTATTCATTTGATGATAATTATTTTGTTAAATTTGTTCACAGGAAATGACTTGACAATGGTAATACTAGCCATTCTCAATACATAGTACATCTCAATAGCCATTATTATTGCATAGAGAATAATTTTTACTGATTGGAATAGCTATTTGTGCAATTAGATTTAGTGATGTTCTAGATTTAGTGATGTTTTTGATGTGTTATTTGCTGCAGCGTATGTTAGATTTTATGCAAGACGATGCCGATGATGTCGTAATTGATACAGCTGATTTGCATAAAAGCACGGGCTTAAGTGTATGCATTATTCATTTGCATTCAAGTATTGGTACTGACTATTCATACATATTTTTTATGATACTAGAATACTGCCGTAAAGTGAAGATAAATTAAGACTTGTTCAATGACATGTGGTATGTCTGTTTGAATTTTGATATTTTATAAGTTGTGTGCGGTACTCATCATTATTCATATATGCTAAAAAAATTTTCATTTATTTTTTATTTGCATTGTTTGGTGTATTAATACTGGATAAGTAGTGTGTCAAAGTTTGGGTGGATGCCTAAACAGTATGTCTGCACTAGCTATTCGTTTATTCTCGTTGATGTTGCTTGAACATTGTAAAAGTGATGTGTCGCTGTTTTGTAGTTGGCTGAAGGCTTGGAAGGTGACATCACAGTTCCTGGACTTTCGGCATCTGATGGAGCAGATGATCAGGAATTCAATACATTAGATGAGCCAGTTAGAGAAACCGTTGTAAGTGTATTGTTATCATTATCATTTAACTTACCGGTATCAAAGCAGAACAAGTAACGATGCAATGAAGTCAGTAATGTGGTTGGAAAATCAGATGCATTGTTGGTGCTGTAAGTAAAAAAACTAACAATAACATAACATTAAGCACAAGACTGTGAGAAAAAAGGAAATAACTGCATGAGTGAATGGAAATTGATTTATGGTTTTATACAATGTTCGAACTCTGAACAAGTGTTGAAGTCAATTCGGTCAGCAGGCTAACTATTTTGGAGATTGATGGCACATTTAGCTAAAAAATAGACCTACTACAAAAGTGTTTGAAAATCTTGTATGGATGTGCTGTGGTCTCATGGCAGTAAGACAGGGAATAAGTTCGAGTGAGTGAGTGAGTAGGGCTTAACGTCCCACCCGACACAGTGTAGGTCATTTCGGGGATGGTCTTTCCAGGCAATGCACACACAAACAGTTTAAACACATTAACATTTAATGAATGCTGTCTGTTTTTGTGTTATTACTAGCTTCGTGACCTGAAAGCCATTGGTTCAAAGTTCTCTCATGTGCTGTATCCAAAGGAAAGCAAGACACTCCTCCGAGAATGTGAGTATGTTAGCATGTCATATATGAGTAATTCTTTGTCAATGCATAACTTTTTTATGAGAGCCAAGAAGAATTACACTTTTAGATTGCTGTATCGAATGGCATTATTAGCTGTATGAACATGTACTCAAAAACATATACACGGTATTTCATCAAAAGGACCCCTTTTTGTTTTTTTTTCATAATTCACTGAAATGATGATCAATTTACACAAAATTTTTACCAGTTGTAGCTAAAGAAATACTAATTCAAAATATTTTAACAAAATATGGCAGTCAGAGCTGGCGGAAGGGCCCCCTCATCCCCCCTGGCCGAGGGGCCTCACATGTGCTCAGTTGCCTCATGCTAGGGTGAAAAAAATGTTCTAGTTTAAAGAGACAATATTCAAAATATAAAATGAACTAGAAATTTGGGGCAAAGCCCAACGTGAGTCCGCCCGGCGCCCTAAGTCCGATTGAGGGAAATTAGGGGGGGTAAAATTTTCTCGGCACCAAAGTCACGTGCCCGAACTCAAATGCATTGGCATACGCCGAACGCGCATTGTCGACTTAGGGTAGGTCAACATGAATGCTTACAACTTTGTTCCTAGTGGACGGAATTTCACAAAATTTTTTTTGTTCAATGCACATTTTATCCTTCTCGTCAACGCCGTTTAGATTTTGTCGCTATCTTCATCAGTTTCAGAGATATTCGCGGTCAGACTCAAAAGTTGTCGTAAAACGTACTAAATTTTGGACGTTTTTTCCCCTCCCAAATTTTAAGGGGGGCGGTGCCCCCAAATTTCGTACTTGCGTTAACACCCCAACCTAGAGGCGTGTCAAGTGCCATCATGCAAAATTTCACGCTGGTCGGCCCACGCATCTCGGAGATCTCACATTCAAGAAAAATAAAAAAAAACATCTGGGCTAAAACATAAGTCCTTCCGAAAACTATCGTTTCGGGCGGACTAATAAACATGTGGAAAGTTCACCCAAAGTTGACAAGTCTATTACTTTTTATTACCGTACAGTAATCTGTGATGTATTGCGGCATACAGATGTCATTTTTTTTTTAAAGACAACACAAATTGTATCTGGTTTTTTGCGTTTCGAATTTTTTAAAAGTTGACAAATTTGCGACTTTCAGTGAACGTCCAAAAGCCAAAAGTGTTTCAGCTTTGGGGGCTTTGCCCTCCTGGCCCCTTGACCAAGGGCTTTGCCCCTGGACTCCACTGGGGGCTCTGCCCCAGACCCCTTATTGTAGGGGCCTCACACTTGTATTTTGTGGGAGCCTCCAACTTTCTAATGCCGGCACTGATGGCAGTTGATTAAGTATTCCTTGCCAGTTGTGAGTTAATGCTGACATCTTAATGTGTCAAAGGTATAAGCTTGATAGTTTCAACGTTTCAACTGGTGGTGTCAGTTGCTACCCTGCTTCGCTGGTGAACTTAATCTGGTTTGGTAATGAATAATGTTAATCATGTCAGCATTGAGCAATATGGAGACGTGAAATCAGGTATCTCGCGATCCAAAAACTCGACCATCTTGCAAGCTCAGTGTGCTAGTGCACTGTTTTGCTCGAACATACGTGTGAAAGTCCAACTATCTTCACTGACAAGTAAATGCGATCACTTTGTACGTTTTTTGTGGCTGCAACTGTAAAACTTCAAATATTTGTCACCAACAAACCAGATTTTTAACCATCGGAGCAGGGTAGCAACTGACAGCACCAGTTGAGACTAGCAAGTTTGTTCCCGTGACACATTATGATGTCAGCATTACGTCACAACTAGCAAAGAATATTTAATCAACTGCATTATTTTGTCAAAATATTTTGAATTAGTATTACTTTGGCTGCAACCGATAAAAATTTGATGTAAATTGATCATCATTTATGGAAAAACAAAAAAGGGCTCCTTTTTATGAAACACCGTGTATATACTTCATGTCCCAAAAGTAGCGCCCCCCTCCTACAGATAAGTTAGTGTAAAATCGTTGATACTTGACAGATTTTTACAACAGTTGAAACAGACATTGAGACAATCATTCTGAACTAGCATTTAAAGTTTGAGCTCAAAGTGGCCATCTTTGGCCTTGATGCAAGCTTTTAGTCTAAGGTGAGTACGCTGCTGCTTGATCCCTTTGACAATAACAATGCACTGAATGTACCTTAATGTAAACAAACTCTGACATGATAATGATGTTACACTGATGACACACGTTAAGGTGCGCACGTCATAATGGGTGTGACCATAAGTAATGTTAAGATAGTGCAGTGTGTGATATTTCATTAAAATCCATGAACTACAAACTGAATTAAGCATGTTGAAGCAGGGGGGTCGCTAATTTTAGGACACAGTGTATATATACAATGGGCGACTTTACTTTTTGTCTTAGACTTTCACTGAGCCTTTTCGCTGAGCCAAAGCTAAAGCTGAACGCTGAAGTCTGTACCTAGACCAAAGTTCAACTAAACTTTGGTCTAAGTCTACTGACTTAGAGTGAGTGAGTGAGTGAGTAGGGTTTTACGTCTCACCCAACACAGTATAGGTCATTTCTAGGACGGCCTTTGCAGGCAAAATTGCACATACACATAACAACAAAACAAAAAGTATAACCTTTACAGAAAGTTTAACCTTTAGGAAACACAAAACACCAAAACGACCTAAACCTAAAATTGTAAGAACTGCAAATTATAATTGTTCATATGTAATGATAATGGCAGTTCTAATGATTTTCCCTGTTATCCTCCAGACAGTCATCAATGCCATAATGCTATCTATTGGAGCACAGGAGCCGCTACTGACTTAGACCAAAACGATTAAAATGGCGGAAAACCGGTAAATCTAACAGGAAATAAATCAACCAGTTATGCTTGGACTTGCTTATTTAATTGCGTCGTGCACACAAATGATGTAATTACGTAACATTTTACGTTTTTGTGTAGCCATTACGGCGTTTATTTTTGGTACCAGACTGCTTTAATTTACTAAACTACATGTATCTGTACATATAGTACTGTAAATGGTTGCCATGTTTTCGCTCAGCTAAAGTCAAAAGTTGAAGTGCATTGCAGCTCAGTGAAAGTTTAGCCCTTAGGGCTAAAGCTATCTCTTCCATGCATATCGAACCAACTTTTGTCAGGTTAGTTCAGCTAAACTTTGGTCTAAGTAAGTATTTAAGTAGGTACTTAGACCAAACTTTTGAAATCAGTTCATTTTTTGACTCAAGTAGGTACTTACTACTTAGACCAAAGTTTAGGCTCAGCGAAAGTCCAAGTCAATACGTGAAGTTGCCCAATGTTTATAAATATGCAATACATGTATACAGTATATAGGTCACATGCAGGAGTGAGCGGCATAGTTATATCTTTATCTTTAGGACTTTTACTTTGAGTGATGTGACTTGCAAAATTGCAAAATATGACTTTAGTTCAGATTTTGGTTTGGTTTTGCAACAAAACCATGGTTTTTTATTTAGTTTTTTGACTGCAAAGATACAAACTTCACTTACATGGCAGGCCAACCAGAACTTTACTATTCGAAAACAAGTTACCCTGATTGAGAGTGCTAAATAAGAAAGGGATAGGGAAAATTGGCTATTTTCAACCTATAGGTCGCTGTATCTCACAAACAGTGCAAGTTAGGGCCAGGTCACTAATCAAAAGTCCAACTAGCCACTGCATGGTAGGCTAGGCCTGTGTCGGCAAGTGGACAAGCACTTTACTCTGCATGATGGTAAACATGCTAACAAAATGCCAAGGAACGTTGACAGTTTGCTTCAACTTTGACCGACATAAGGACATTTGATGGTATTTAATTGTGTAATCAGGTGTAATATAGTTACTCGTTACTATAGTAGCTATACACTAGCATAATTTGCTGCTGCAAGGTTTGTTCAACTTCATTACTCTAAGACTACTGGCACCATACACGAGTTTAGTATGATCTAATGTCTGCAGTAATGTTTATCACCGCAAGCCAAGGTTTTTGTTTGAAGAATTTTAGTTCACAGTTCTGATGGCTAGTATATGATATGTCTCCTGGCACCTACAACAAAAAAGTACTTTTACTAACATGACAACTGAAAATTGTTTCAAAACTGATTGTTTTGTTTTTCTAGAAACCAATGCATGGTATTTGCCATTTTGTTTATCAAAATTTGAGGTTGGTTTGGTCTTTAAAAACTGAAAAATGACATTTCCATCGCACTCTATTTTATCAGTGGTCAGGGCAAAGAAAAAAACTGTTTTTGTCATTGCATTGTTTTGTTTTGTAGGGGATCTCTGGGGACCTCTTATTGTCTGTGTATTTCTGGCAATGTAAGTTTTACTGTTTTGTATCTATATAGTGAATTTTTATTTATGCGTTTGTTTGTTAGATTACATAAATTAAAATGAATGTTATTTTTTAGAGTTAGTAACAATTAGAAGTTACTAATTTAGTCAACTTTGAAAAAATAATGATTGATTATTATTGTTGATCAAAAACTGACAGTAGTTATTGTCCAAGAAAATGCATGTTTTTGTTTAGCAGGTTTATCAGTTACTTAGTCTTAACTAACAGCTGTTGCAAAAGCACTGAGATGTAACATTAGTCAGTTGTCATTTTATTATAAAATGTTTGCATTTTCTGGAGAAGATAATTATCATTTTTAGGTGCTTGTGATCACGTCTGCTTTATAATGCTTTCTTAATAATGTGAATTTATTTTTAAAAAGTTAATGATACAAATTATATCAATAATTTGTTATCAAAGATTTTTAATGATCAGTCATGTGATTAATTGTCAATCTCTGCAGCTGTATAGTTTTTTTAGTTTCGTATTTAATGGTCGGAGTCAGTAAGTAGATGTGACTGTAATGTGAATGATGCAGGATGCTTCAAGGATCATCTGACAAAGGTGCAAGTAATGATGGTGGTCCACAATTTGCTGAAGTGTTTGTCATTTATTGGCTCGGAGCAACTGTCGTCACTCTCAACATTAAACTACTTGGTGGCTCAATGTATGTTTTTGTAGTTAGGTTTTGAAAGTGATTGATTTCTTTGATTCACTCACTACAGCCCATCAAATGTGTTTTTTGTTGAATGTTATCTGTTGTTCAGTGCTTGAATGCTGTATGTTTTCTTGTTTTTTCTTGTATTTTTGTTGTTTATTGTATACAAACATATTTTCCCACTATTGAAACTGTAAAACTTAATTTGCTGACTCTTTGGAAGAAATCAGCTGTGTCTTGAGCTATCTGGTGCTGGATGATTAAAATTAATGCTTTTTCTGGGCACAATATTGGCTAATAAACCATTGCTTCATTGGTTTATTTTTTCTCTTTGGATGAATGCCTGTAAATATCCTGCTGCAAGAATTCATAAAATTGTTAGACAGATCTTTGGGAAACTTGAGGCTTAGGTATAAGTTACATTGAATTTGTTGTTGTTTGTGCAGAAATTCTTGTTGGTTAAAAATTGCAGTGGTTTGCACTGATGTATAGCATATCCACCAATTGAATCATTACTGATGCATTTGAGTTGGAACTGTTTTGGTTTCAGATCATTTTTCCAGAGTGTTTGTGTGCTGGGCTACTGTGTACTACCATTGGCTCTAGCCCTCGTCATCTGTCAGTTGGTATTACTTGCTCAGCAGTCAACGTTAATGTTCATTGTTCGCTGTGTCGTCGTGCTTCTCGCGTTTGCCTGGTCAACTTTCGGTATGTTTTGTACATTTTGATGCATTTCACTAAGTTAAATATTTATACAGTATAGCATTGTTCTGTTTTATTTGCCCCCTGTCCTCCAATAGACAACATTATCACATTGATGTCTGTCTGGAGGATTACAGGGAAGATTATTAGAACTACCATTATGTTAGTTACATATGCATGCGTATAATGGAGTTTTTACAATTTTTGGTTTAGCTTGTTTTTTGTATTTTGTGTTTCTGTAAAGATTAAACTTACTGTTCCATTATTATCTGTTCGTGTGCATTTTGCCTGAAAAAGCCGTCCCTGAAATGATCTATACTGTGTTGGGTGGGACGTTAAACCCTACTCACTCATTCACTCACTGACTCACTGTTTCATTTGTACGAGTGCTTTATATTATCTGCTGTTACGCATCATCTGTCTGTGCTGAGCTTGTGTTTGAAATGCTTTGCAATAGGAAATACCATATAGCAGAACTTTGCTGTTGATTTTCTCTCAGCATCTCATGACTTTGTTATTACACAAATGATATTTGGACAGGCCGGTTCTTATCTCTGGACTTGGTAAATTTAAGTCTGGCAGTACACTTACTCCAGCCCAGCATAATGTTTACTTACCTCGTCTCTTGTTTTTGTCTAATATTTATTTGACTGTCACACTGTGGCGCTGTGACGGCACTCTTAGTTACTCAGACACTGCAGAGTCCGTCTGTCTGTCTGTCCATTCGAATTGGACGGTTGGAGCGCGTGCTTGCAGCTAAAGTGCTGTGTGTGGTTCGGCAGTGCACTGGATCGAGCTAGTGCGCTGATGTCATTATTTCTCCCTTCCCACTCTCCTCTTTTTTTTTGCCCGAATGATGGTTGCTGCTGCTGCTGGTCCTATCCCTCATCGCTGACTTAGACTAAGCAGTATTCAGCATTCATGCTGCATGATGAATCGACTGTTTTACTGCTTGGTTGATTTCGTCTGCGAGCTTTGATCATATTCGACTGTTTTATTTATTTGATCTATTTATATGGCCATCCTAACAGGCCGCATTACGGATCTTGCCCGTCTGTCCGTCTGTCTTTGCCAGATATTATTGACGCGCTACAGCGATGCTGTAGGCATGTCACACGGTTGTCGTTCATCGTCATCTGTCGTTTTCTGTAATGAGTGTATTGTGGCTAAATGGTGCAAGATAGGGCCTAGGTTGCTATTGATCACTAATAGGAAGTCGAATACTGGCTTTCAAATGACATTAAAATCATTGACCTTGGATGACCTTGAATGCACTATGGTGTGCCAGTCATGTGCTATTGTGGCTACATGGTAAGTCGCAGTAACTATCACGACATGCGTAGAACGCAATAGTATTGTAAGCTAAGAGCTTGTAAGTGACTTTGCTGTACTAATTACATTACTATTATCTGTATAAGTGACTTTACTGTGGGCACTGGGCATTTGTAGAGAATGTGGTTGATCGAATTACTGACATTAATAGTGTCTTGACTGATATCCAGCTGTAGTTGTGAGATCGTTGTCCTGGTTTTGTTATTCAAAATAATAATTTACCATTTCAACACATTTCAGCACAGAAACGTATAAGTGAAACAACACTCGATTGTTGGCTAGAGTATTGAGCTTACAGAGGTGCAGGAGGACTTGGGAAATTGACTGGATCAACTTAATGCAGTGTTACACCACTCGGTAGAAATTTATGTTCAACAGTCAGATTTCTAAAGTACAAGTAGAATATCTGAAAATATCATTTGGTTAAGTTAGAGGGGCATTTGGAGACCACAAACCTCCACAAGGTAGCAGCAACATATTTTGGTTCAGCAGCGGTTTCCTCTATTTGATGGCAAAGAATTCAAAAATTCTGTCCTGAATCCAGATGCTGATCCAGATTACCACCAGAGTCTTATCATCTCTAATTTGGGCCAATTCTAACCTTCCGTGAAAATTTCAATCAAATTCGGCTGTAACTTTTTCTGTAGTTCTGCTAAAAAGCAGTATATTAAATGATGTTAATCACATAGTCTCAGCGTTGATGGCATTAATAACTCCAAAGTTATGGTCTTTTTCAATTGTGACTAGAAACGAAAAGTCAGTGTGTTTTGTGTATCATGCGAATAGGCAGTACATGGTGAAAGCTTATGCTATCAGTGTCATAGCCATTGGTGGCTTTTGTTATTTGGTGAACTATATTTGCATATTACACTATGTTGATGTGTGTAAGTGTTTTTTGGTGTGTTTCAGCATCAACAGCATTTCTTGCTGATTGTCAACCACCACGTCGCAAAGCTCTCGCTGTTTATCCAATCTTTTTGTTCTATTTCTTCATTTCTTGGCTTGTCGTGTCTCATACATAGGTAGAGATGTGCCCTTGTGCCATTGCGAACTATTGTGAATAGGTTTTTTTCGTTGGCAAACAGTGTATAATTTTTGTCAGAAGAATTTAAAAACATTCCAGCAGTTTGCTTTTACTTTCGTGCCAGCTCAGTGGTGGTAATCATGAGGCTTCACTTCTTGTTTTGGCAGCAGGATCAACATAATTGGACAGTGCTAAGAAGTGAATTGAATTTCCAGTGGACTTGGCATATTCTGCAGTGACTCTCAGCAGTTTGCCTGTTAAAAACTATTCGAAGCAATAGTAACAATGCATGGGCAGAAGGCTGCACACTTTAGTGCTTCATGTTATTCATTGTTTAGCGGAGATCCCTTGATTATTATTGGTTTATTTCAGTCAGACTGTTTTTTTGCAAATCTATGTATATAGTAATAATTATGTCTCACAGTTTGTACATTATTATTATTCAGTAGATTGCTCTGTGTTTTCTGGTCTTGTGGTTTACGGAATGTACATACAGCTGCTGAATATATATATATATACAGGGTGGGCCAAAAAAACGGACCTGTTTGAGCGTTGATAACTCAGCGATGGTTGGTGGTGGAAAAACCTGTAATACGTCAAAAGTTTCAGAATGCTGCAAAGAATAAACGACAAATTTGCCTAGTGAAGCATTTAAATATTCTTTGCCTAATTTGCATAAATGTTTATCACCCCGAAATTCTGCCAAATTTGACTGTAACACATGGATTTAGCATGGACATTTGAGCTTTTGTAACTTAGCGATGTTTATTGATGGAAAGGCAGGTAATATGCCAAAAGTTTCAAAATTGTGTACAGAAAAAGTGTACAACTTGCATGTCTCAGCATTTAAATATTCTTTGCCTGATTTACCCAAATCTGCCCCACCCCTAATATCATGCTAAATTGGCAGTAACGCATAAATTTAAGTTGATTTTCATTCAGCATACAGTGAAATATCAACAATCATTAACACATACATTGATTTTAGGTGAAATTCGATATAGACAGTTGCCCAGCTTTTGCATTCATAACCGTTATCAGTTCTTTTAGGCAGCTGATCGATCGCTGGAGTCATTGTGTTCAGGATCAGCTGAGCCCAGCATTCGATTAACACACGTTGTAGCTGGTCGGTTACTGAAATTTTGTGGCCGTGCTATCTGTTGCAATGCCCCCACACTGAATAATTCACAGAATTTAAATCTGGACTTTTTGGCAGTGAGTTTTTGAGTTCAATGAACTCGGGCACATGGGAGTGCAGGCAAATGC
>Ga0056128_1010768_pt1 | contig 11358 bp, 12 predicted proteins | sample WorMetLIZISLAND2_FD_71113 | JGI IMG/M metagenome (GOLD analysis project Ga0056128, IMG submission 71113) | Marine gutless worms symbiont microbial communities from Max Planck institute for Marine Microbiology, Germany - Olavius geniculatus... ... | reverse complement strand
TCATGGTCTGATTGCTTTAACCTTAGTTTCGGCGTTAGACAAGGTTCTGTTCTGGCACCTTTGTTATTTGCTGTTTATATAAACGACATTGCGGAGTTATTTAGTTTTCAGCATGGTGTTTATGTTGTGGTGTATGCTGATGATATTATGTTAGTAACGTCTTCGGTTACTGTATTGCAAAAGGCATTAGAAGTTTGTCAACGTGAGCTAGAAAATCTGGACATGGTTATCAATGCAAAGAAAACTTTTTGTTTGCGCATCGGTCGGCGGGCTTCTGTTATCTGCGCTAATATTGTAACTCTGAATGGAATAGCTCTCAGTGGTCGGATGAACTTCGATATTTGGGTGTTTATATTGTGCGTTCCTCTCGGTTTAAAATCTCTCTGGATAAGCCCAAACGTTCGTTCTATCGTGCTGCGAACAGTGCCTTTGGCAAAGTTGGGCGTGTTGCCTCTGAAGAAGTTACTATACAGTTATTTAATAGTAAATGTGTTCCTGTATTGCTTTATGCACTTGAAGCCTGCTCGCTTAGTAAGTCGGATTTGAGTTCAATAGACTTTGCATTTAATAGGTTCTTTATGAAATTATTTAGTACAAATAACATTGAAACTGTTAAGAGTATTCAATTGTACCTTGGCATATCCTTACTCAGCGTTGTCTTGGGTAATAGATCGGTGAAGTTTGAACCTAGTTTCGGGCTTTTCGCTCGTTAGTTAAGGCTTTCATCTATTTGTGTCATCCTACTGTCACTATGTCTTACCGTCCGCTGTGTTGTTAATTATGTTCGTGTTGTTTTTTCTTCTTTTTATGTGCTACCATTTCATGGTAAATAAAGTTGAATATATAGCGGGAAAGGGCGGCGAACGCCGAACGTAAGGGGATGATTGGCAGCTGGTGTTTACGAAGAACGGCGACCAGATATTTCAGGGTTCTTTGGTGGCTGCCGTTGTCGCAGGGTTACAGACGTGCACCAGAAACCAGGAGTGCATGCGTGTTTGATGACTGTATGTTATATGTACATGTTTATAATAAAACGTGTACATATAACCGTTTTTATTTTTCAACAAATAGGCCTAACACACGCTACACGAACGCATAGCTGAGCCTGCAGTAATCCAACAGCACTTTCTTGGCGGTCGCAGCGATCGTAACAAGTCGGCCGAGATCGTAACACTATCTCACTTGATTTCGGCGCAATTCGCTTTTGAAATGTGTCTCACCTCGAAATCGCCAAAAAAATCCATAAAAACCTCTATTTTGGCGTTCAGTGTTATTCAAGGTTATTGATTTCGGTGCCAATCGAAAACCGGAATACGACTTTTTATTAATGATTAGTATCCTAAGCCCCATCCTATTTTGCACCGTTTCTGAGATATGGCGACTTATTGGCTGAAAATCGCAAATTTTTGCTACCCTTCTCATTTGGTGCCCCGATCGGGGGTGACCCCTATCGAATTTATAAAAAAAACTTTACGGATTTTGAAACTAAAGTCTTCTAGGCAGGCGATGGTCAAGATTTGGTGATCCTCGCTTGCACCGTTTTTGACTGATCCATCCGTGTGACGGAGAGATGGACAGACGGACGGACGGACAGACAGAGTTGCGATGGCTAAGAAGCGCTAAAACAGTAGCTGCTATCGCTCGTAAAAACTAAAAGCTAACAAACTTAAACGTGCCTGCTAAATGTTATTTTCTATTTTTTTCTAATTTTACTACTATTTTTATTACATTATTATACATCGACTCCAAAGAAAATGTTAAATGTTGTTGCTTATTGATTGTCAGTCGTATGACAAAACTGTCGAGTATCACAATATGCACATAAAACATAGCGTAGAAGCTCTGTCGATTGCAATGCAAAGCAGGCAATCTAGAGCCCAAATTTCATTAGGCTGACTTTGCGACAAAGTTGTCGCGGAGTTTGTCGCAAAAATTTCGACATGTCGAGATGATTTAAAGCCGAAAACTTTCCCGTGACATTTTCGTTTTACGGTTTGCCTCCTCGACTTTCATGGTCCGCGCTAAGGATCACAATCCCGGGATCTAGGCCATTTTCGCCAATCCCGAATTTCGGGATTGGCGGCGCCCCAATCCCGGGATTTCGGAATTACAAAAATTAGCTAAAATTGTAGCCTACATTCTCGCGTGCTAAATGATACAATAATAAAAGTTGTAGCCGTTTGATGAATAAAATATTTCATGTGTGCTAGATTCCTACTCTTTGATGTGCATTGTAATTTTCATTTTGACAGTCACTGTCACTATATCTACAGTTCAGAAATACCTTCCGTAGAGGCCTTTAGCCCTTTACATTACATACTATTCATAATTATGTTCATTGGAAATACTAAAATGACGATCAATCTGTAAGCCTAATCCCGAAACGGGATACCGGGATTACAAATTTCTCAATCCCGGATCCTGGGATTTTGGGATTGCAATCGCTAGTCCGCGCCCGCGACTTTCACCGAAACTTCCCTGCGGAGAAGTTTCGGTAGAAGTCGGCGTAGGCCCCTAATGGAATTTGGGCTTACATCGTCTACAAAAGATCTTCATCGTCGACTTCTATACGTCGGCATTTGCATTGGGCCAAAGAACTGCGGTTATAGCCTACTTACGATAAGCATACACTTGGTCACACTCCAGTTGTTGCAAGTTCGTCTGCCTGCAGAACAGGCCGCATAACTTACTAGCGTATACAACCCGTCAGGTAAAATGCTTGCATTTCACAACGGAACCAGGAAGTTTAATTTATAAACTTTTCGCTTTGCTTGCTTTATCGCATAAGCTTACATTTAGAAATGTGTTTATATAATTAATCGCGTCATGATGATGATGATCTGCTGCATGGTTTTTCTCACTCGGTCACGTGCAAGCGAACCTACTGTGTGCTTTGGTGACTATTCAACTCATTTTTTTATTCGCGGTGGGAAAAACAATAGTGACTGCCGGGCTATTTGGTAGCTGATTAAAGCCGTGGTTATGTCTGCACGATGGGTTCAACTGTTTACTAGTGTGGTCAATGTAATGTACTATTTTTTGGTCTGAAAACGATAGTGTCACAGGGCTTACGGCAATCAGCTGCCACTTCCGACATTTAACGCGTTTTTACAGTAGACTTATAGTCACGAGTTAATAGCAAGTAGGGGCCTACTCGAACCTTTACGCTATCTTAATTTTACATTAATTTCAGGCTTATCGTTTGCAGGCGAGCAGCTGGGGACTGCGCAATGGCGAGCAGTGATGTTTATGATGTGATTAAAGTGACTGAATTGACGTTTGAAGAACTCGTTTTGACCAATCCTCTGCCGCAGAGAGCAAAGGTGACCGTTGGGTATGAAGACTCTCAGAACCCGGACTGTTCCTTTTCCACCGGTGACGTCATTGAGGTTCGTTCATTGCATTTATTGTAGCTGCTCGTAACAGTCTGTAAGCTTATCGCAAACATTTTTAGTGAAGCAGTTTACCCTAAACAATAATAAATGAAACAAAGCAAATTAGGCCTTACAGTGGAAATTTTAACTGTTGGACCAGCTTTGTAAAAACTAGTGACGTTCCCCATAATTTACTATTGGGGATTAGAACACAAGCAGGCGAAAGCAACAGTCGGATGTGAAATTTTCTTGCCTCTTTGAGTGGTGGTGTAAGGGTGTTAGTGGTAGGTTGGTAGCAGCAGCAACAGCAACAGTCAGTAGTAGTTAGACTAACATAGTTCAGTGTATACTAAAAAATATCGAAAAACAAAGAGTACAAAAAAATTATTAAAATTAAATAAATGTATTACTAATTATTGTAAACTCATGCGTTGGTCAAGCGTTGAGTTTGTGTTTTCGAGATGAACAATTGAACATCTAGGCAGAAAAAAGTGTGAGCCTATCATATTATTCTAAAATTAACAATTAACGACCATGCTAGTATCATTCTGCAACGTTTCAAACATTTCTTGATTCGGTTTTACAGTTGGTACGGCGACACTTCATCGCGCGACACTTAATCGCACGACAGTTAATCGGCGACATTTAATCGGGCGTATGAATGAATTGACGCAAAACAGTGACAGAATAGGTTGACATTAAAAACGATCATTTCCCGCAATCTAAACGAAATTGCTTAATATCCAGTTGGCTTACTGCTTGCGTAGTGTTCACATATGTGTGCACAGTAGCCTAGTTATTAGCCTAGTTAGATTCTCGTGCTTTCTAACGTATTTAAAAGTACGATAAATAACAGTTGGTTTGCCCTTAGGCATACTACTAGTACCGAATATGACATCCATTATTGCTTAGATAACGTTACTACCCCAGGTGAATTGAACAGAGACTTTATTCGGTGCTTCAGTGATAATTAGTTTGGCCTTTGCTGATAACGATTATAAGTCGACCAGGGGTAGGGTTAATTACGGCTAATTACGATGCTGGACGCATAACGACTGCTCGCCCGATGAAGTGTCACGCGGTGAAGTGTCATGAATCCGGGATTTATTCCGAGTTAGACTGTTATGTGGATTTATATCGTGAGAGCAATATCCGTCGAAACAGTTCTCAGTACAGTCAGATAGTAAGAGGTGACTACTGCAATTTTAATTGCAATTTTACCTAAATGTGCGTGCAGAGCGACAGAAATAAAGTAAACTTAAATTGAAATGAAATGATTATAAAACGAAAGCCTGAGCGCGCGGCTTCTATTTTACTTCATTCCAGTTTATTTCAGTTGATTTTAGTTCATTTTAGTTTAATTTAGTTTTATTCATTTTTGTCGTTCTGTGCGCACATTAACAGGCTGTCGTTGACTGCATGCAGGCTCGAAGTATTCAATGTCCGTACGTGACTCTGACGTACGTGAACGGCGCGAGTGGAGCGGAGGTTCGTGTCTTCTCGGTGCCCACCAGCAACGAGACACTGTTTCGCTTCCCGGCGCCGGTGACGAGGAAGCCGCAAGTCTACACGACCGTCAGACAACTGGTCAAGTCGTGGCCACTGGTAGTCACAGCCCGCTCCGACCATGACGACCAGCACGCGGGATTCGTCAGGGTACATGCTGTAATCACTATAGATACCGGACTATTAGAGTGATTAAGCGAGCACGCAGTGCGAGCTTATACCACTCCAGACAGTACGGTATTGTAGTTAAACCACACTTAGCTTGTTTAGGCTACACCGTCGTTTGCTTTATGACACGCAACTGCACCCGAAAACTGTGAAAACGGCAGCAGTGCAAACTAAGTGTGGTTTAAGTCATTACAAACAAGTGTGAAGAAGTTTATTCTGTACGTAGCCTATGTGACTGTGAATGCGTACGGAATAAACTTCTTGTTTCATTGCCCTGCTCAGCGGCGTAGCCTGCAGGAATTTGCGTTGGCTCTATAAGGCCCGAATTGCTGAAATTCGACGCCATAGATCAAGAACAGGGGAGGGATTCTTGGGGTGACAATGCGCAGAATATTCTGACTACTGTACATGTATAGCTGTGCTAAGCACAGCTTATGTATTCGTATTATTTTTATTATTGTTAGACTGCTTGTTGTGGCGTAAGCAGGACGACAGACTGCGTCTGATAAGACTGGACAGAACGCGTGAAGACGGCGGGAAGACGGCGGTACTCGAACTAAAAAACCTCAACACACTGAAACTAATTCGACTTCCGTTCAACTGCGTCGCAACGTTTGTCGAGTCTCCGCCCACCGACAACCAGCTTTACACACTAGGTCAGTGGGCGTCAATAGGTAGACTTAACCGATTTCATCACAACTGAGTATGACTTGTCACAGCAATCATATTTTATTACATCTGATCTACCTGGACTAAAACATGGGTAAGCATGAACAGTATTCTGTGCTCATAACGTCGTCGGAAAATGAGATCCGGATTTAAGCACGTTTTGAGAACAATAGAAATATCGGCCGTAAGCGGACTGCGTTGGACTGCGGAAAAATACTGTTAGTACTCGTCCTTAAATACCTTAAGTTATGTTCTTGATATTAAGTCCTTGCTGCGATCTTTAAGTTAAGCTTTATTATAGTTTTTTTTAATTATTTTAACGATGTATAGTTGGGTTTGGTTTCCGAAAAAGCCAACCAGTTACATTACTTACTTTAAACATTTTTATGCCACAATGTTGCGACGTTTACAGCACGATAGAGAAAATCGCACTAGTGCACAATTATCGTGCATCATGATGTGCTTTATTGCGAAAATTGCTGTCCAAATTTTTGTCTTATCAGCAGTACATATTTCTTATTTTTTTGCCAAGAATAGCGTGAATGAAAATCACGAGCAGACACGTACGTAAAGCTAAACTAATAGCCATTAGTTCGCTTTCTTGCGAATAAAATGTTTAACAAATTAGAAAACAAGTTGTACAACAATGCTGTGAATTTTTTCTGTTTTTTGTGCATGTAAGTTATACAACTTATTGGGAGATTTGCTGTGCAACAAATCCACAAAAGTTAGTGGAGTTTAAGCTATAAAAAGACACACATACGCGTGCAGGTGAGTTGGTGGAGATAGCTCGTGTACCTCGACAGATGGTCTTACGGCACGAGGACCGAGTCCATCCTTCAGCCTGGATCCCAGGCATTCCGTTCGACTTCAGCGGCTACGTGTCTATTAACCAACCCAACTATTTGGTCGAAGTACAGACCGTCGTGGACAAAGACTCTGACAACGATGAAACAAATCGGTTTCTCGTCTCCATCGACAGCGACATTACCGTCACCGTTACCGAGGTACCGCTGATTATTAACTTCTGCGACTTTTTTGTTGTTCTTCGCTGTTGATTCTTTTTCGTTATTAATATCGGTGTCTGCCATTACAAATTTACTGCTTTCCATGATATTGTTTTTTTTGACATTATCAACGTATTTTTTAACTTGCTGTTTTTAATAGTCTGCCCGGAAACGGTAGTTTCCCGGCGCGCTTATATTTTGCTGGCGTTTATTTTTATTTTTTTCCCTTTACGAGATCTTTGAGCTCCGTAGGGCGATCGCCGCAAAACTTTCTGGAGGCCCTTCCCAAAAAAATTTTGGGGCCAAAAAACATGCCAAATTTAACGCGATTTTAAACGACTTCGAACTTTGACGGCAAATATATCTGGAACGGGCGAAAATATCCAAAATCGAAAAATTAATTGATCGACAGCGATTTCTTTTGCGTTTGGCGAAAAAAGTTTGGTAAACTTTGATACACTAACTACGGAAATCTAATGGTGGAATTATACTCATGCACCCAAGTCGCTTCTTCGGAAAACCATATTTTGGCTTCCAGAGAGTGCTGCCTAAATACATCAAAGTAAGGCTCAAACAACTTGAACTTAAGCTTACTGACTGCATCCATTCGTCGAAGAAATGTTCATATTTGTTATAGATCGTCGCACAGTAACTGATGAATGACGTCAGCAGAATTCAAATAATTAATCTTGCAGTCGAACATAGCAAAAATATTTTTGATCAATGGCGGGGCCCCAAACGTTGCGGGGTCCGAAGAAGTTCCCCTTCCCTTTTCCCGCCCTCTGGACGGGCCTGTGGACTGTTTTTAAATTATTAATGTTTTTGCGGGTTTGTGCTCTAAGGAAAATGGCCTTGTTGTTTTGAACGCTCTGAGTTGTCCATTTTAGCAACTGGCAGTTGCAGCCAGTCTGTTGATGAATGATGATTGTACGGGCTATGATGCGTATCTGTGTTGAGGATGACTATGTGAGCATGGCAGAGCAAGAATGCTACTTGAACAAGTTAGCCAGCCAGCCGTCCGGCATTTTCCCGCGCGTCGTCCGCGTTCTCTCGTGGAAAGAGGTAAGCCTGCATCTCTCTCTGCAGCTGCTACCCACTTTATGGCTTTCTCGTCGTTACTAAAATGTAGACAACGTAAAAAATGACCAGAATCAGTCGACTATATTTGTATTTTTACGTTCTAACGCTGCTTCTCTGTTACCGGAGTAACTCTAACACAAACATTAACACTAAGTAGGCCTAGATGGTATAGATATAGGCTACCCATCATTTGAGATGCGGGGTGAAGCCTCAGTCGACTGCACCCGAGTACACATCTGATGGTTTTTACGATCACTGAACTTAAAAGCAGGTTTAGTTGCTGTGTTTCATACTACAATAATTCTAGCAGTAGATCGGCGATCTTGCTGTTAGCACTGGATATTTGCTAGAGGTAGATCGGGTAGACACATTAATGGGTAGATAATAGAACTTTTATTCGTAGTAGACACAAAAGGTCTGTGAACCATGCCACGACACTATATGACGTATTTAAATCAGGGTTATTTAGTATTATATCAGAGTCTAGTTTGAGCCAAGGCTGTTTTTATAAAACACATGACTTTGAATAAATTTTATTTAATGTGCTGTAATTGACAACAAAGGTGTGTGAGTTTAGTTCTAACCACAGTCTTGGCAATGCAGTGAAGAAATGTGGCTGCATTTTTACATCAATAATGCGATAAATGTAATGAGATAATGGCGATCTGCCACTAATAATTTTCTGCTCACTTAGTGCGAGATCGCCGATCTACCGCTAGCACTGACCTTCATACTATTCATATACGGAAGGTTTAATCGTGGTTGTTAGACGTCGTATCTTTGTCATGTCAAGTAAAATAATATTAGCACAATCGCTATCGATTTTCTGTGCCGGCGTCGCAGAACTTTTCTTTACTCAGAAACGTATTAAGCATCGTCGTCGTCTCACTTCAGATATTTTATACTATTAGCTATACAGCAAACTTTTTGAAAAAAATATGGCTGATTATATGAGTGACTGATTAACACAGGAGACGACAATCCTGCAGAACCACTTTGTGCGGCCCGGTGACCGTCTGGTACTGTTCTCGCTGGAAACAGTTCGTAAGCTGGCAGTCAGCGTCGGTGATCGACGTTTCTTCGTGCCTCTTAATCATCCGAGCAGCGCATTTCGTCTTCTGCACGTCACCAGCACCACCGCTAGGTGTAGCCTGCATCAGCTTGTCTCAGACTCCAACGATGAGTTTCCACTGACGATTGAACTCACTGAGCACGGCAACTACGTCAACTGCTGCGAACAAGTGCTGCCCAGTCAAACTCTACTTAAAGCCGAGGTACAAATATGCGTAACGATACGTTCAAAATGTGATGTCTTAATACTGTCGCTACACTACCTTGTGAAATGCAGAAGTCGTTGTTCGACCGTTTGCAACAATGAATTCATACTGGGTAGCGCATGCTTCCTCTTAGAAAATAACTGAGATTACAAAATCATTGAAAATCTGTTACTTATTTAACATTAATCATATTTATTTAAAGATCGTACGTCGATGAACTGAAATGACGCATCAGCAGCAAGTGCGCTGCTCTGGGTCGTGCGTTATTGAACGTACTGTTGGCGATTGGCGTCAACGTCTACCGCTTGCGTTCGTGCTGGAGAAGAACATTTTGAGCACATGATGTGATAGAAATCATGTGATGTGACACGTGTGACTTTTTGAGACACAATAATCGCCGGTCATGTTTGTCGCAATTCAATTAATCATTTCTGAGCTGGCGCATGTGATATCCAGTATGAATTCATTGTTTTATGCTGCAAAACTACGACTTTTGCATTTCACAAGGTTTTGTAGCGACAGTTTAAAAAGAGGTTGGCAAACCTATAATTATTTGCGTCAAGTTTATTCTTAATGTTGCACGCCAAAAATTATTATAATCGGACAATGTTTCACGGAGCTATTAAAATAAAAGTGCCACATATTTTTGAAAACACGGTGACATGTAAAGCAAGTTTAGGTTATTTATGCGAGTATCAAGACCGATATGGGATGCTTGTTTGAAGATGATTGTCGAGGAGCTGTCTGTCGTGGCGGCTAAAATAAGTGGTGGCGGTGCTCGCCTTCAGCCGTCATTCCATCTTCCGCTCAGAACAAAAATCGAACTTCATTTCTACGGGCGCTGGAAGAGATCTCAGGAGCCGCCGGGCTGTTCGAGCTGGGACAACGTAGCCGAAGAAGTCAGCAGATTTGTCTATCATACAGTCACAGGTATTCATCACAAACGTCTCTGCGTCATGATCATTGAAGTAGTTTCTGTGTTCTTTCCTCTGAGGCATGTTTATGCATTTGGCCTATCATACGAAAACCTCGGTTCTGATATTTCCAACGCCGTCTTGGCGAGGAGGGCAGGGGGCATTTGCCCTTAAGTTAAATTTTTGACTGTCAAAAAGTTGTGAAAAAATATTCTAGTTGTTGGAAAATTTTTGTTCAAAAATGCACAATTCGTGACTAAAACTTTCATCGTAGGAACTTAAAGGCACAATTAAAATTTTTAGCGCAGATAATCTTCCCTGTCGAAAACTGTAACTGTCTGTCGGAATTTTGTTGACAATCTGCGTGTCTGTCGAAGAATTGCAAATTCCTATTCTGCTTACTTTTTAACCTACGACGCCGCTGGGTATTTCATATTTAAAGTTTTAAGTTGATCTGTGTTAGCTTAGGCCGTGGTTGCATGAATAAAATATAGATATATCGCACAAATATTCCATGTTGAGTAATATCAGGCTTAAAGCAGACCAGTACGCAGGTAATTATGCAAAAATGCCAAAAATCCCATGCGGCTGAAATTGCTAAATATTAGCGCCGCTGTAAAAATTCTAACTTTTATGTGTTATAGGCTAACTGCATTAATGTGAACACAAATCGAGACAGTATATTGACGGGTTACTTGTGATGATGCTCTGCAGGGACTCGGAATAGGTTGTCGGGCTCAAACCGAGAGACTAACAACTTCACATCAGATTCAGCTGCTGCTGTTGAGGCTGCAGGTAAGTTTTAGGTTTTTAGACTAGGTTAAGCCTATGTCCCACTTTTATAGCGATGTAGAAAAAAATAGGCCTATTGATAGATATTTGTCTTACTGTTATAGCATGTTGAGATTGTTGTGCGTTCTTTTCAAAAAGTCAAATTTTCAGTCAGTAGCAACATTGATGAGCTTTTTGTAGTTCATTCTGGATGCGTTGGTGTCCGTCACTGTGAGTGTGAGTTGCAAATAAATGTTATGAATTAAAAACGAATAGATGAAGTGAAAAAATAAAATACTGATTCTTTCAATCAATTATTGAAACATCTTTATAAAGCTCCATGTGTCACGAACTAATTAGAGGCTCAGCGGCATACAATGACAGAAACGAAGTGTTCACGTTTATCGTATGCAATGTCAAACAGTTCGGTTTTTAAACCACATCCAAAAGTGCTGAGATGATTGATTGATTGACAGGTAAATGTATGTCGGCGGGTCGGCAGCCGAGCAAGTCTGAGAGTAGCTTCAGTGATGAACCGCCGCCACCGCCATTGTTTGCTCGCCGCAGGTCACTTCAATACACGCCACAACAT
>Ga0056128_1010767_pt1 | contig 11358 bp, 8 predicted proteins | sample WorMetLIZISLAND2_FD_71113 | JGI IMG/M metagenome (GOLD analysis project Ga0056128, IMG submission 71113) | Marine gutless worms symbiont microbial communities from Max Planck institute for Marine Microbiology, Germany - Olavius geniculatus... ... | reverse complement strand
AAATTTTATCTCAATCGGGTCAGGGGTTTTGATTCTGTGGGGGTCGAATTTTTGGCTTTCCCATAAGAAAGAGAAGTCGCCGTTAACACAGGGCTTGAACTACCGTTCAGCCTGTGATATTCAAGCGAATTCTAGTCAGTAGCGCGTATACTGTATTTAATGTCGTTCGCTATGGGGCGACTGCGATTTTTTGTTTTTACTGGTCAGATAGCCTATAGATTATTTTTCCAACTGCGCAAAGAAATAAATCAGAGTGGACTACAACCAATTTTTAGGCACATGACGTCAACATCGAACTGCGGAAGATAATACCAGTTATACCCTATCACACCTCATACGATAGTGTGAGTGTTGTAAGGACGATCTTCAAAGTCTATGGGAAAATGCAAACTTTGACCCTCAGCCAACCTAAAACCCCTCAACCGATTGTCGCCAAATTTGAATGGCGTGATTATATCGTGGACTCTTACCACCAAAAACAATTTGGGCTCAATCCGCCCAGGGGTTTTTGCTCCCCATATAGGGAAATATACACCCCTCCTGTTCGAAATTTACTACACTTTCTTTTGATTCTTCAAGTCGCCTACAGGCTAGTCCTTTAGACCGATTTTTACGCTTAATACGTCAAATGGCGCGGTTCTGCGCAAAAAGTGCAATTTTATTGTAATAAAATAAAAATTTTATTTTTCGCTTATTCATTCCAAAAATTCGAAAAAATTACAACGGCGCCTATGGGGAAAATTTTAAAATTCTTTAAACTGTCATAACTTCAGTTGTGTGCAAGATAGAGTCGTAATTTTTGGTTCTAGATGAGGTTTTCGGGGACAGCCTAATTAACGGTGACATTTATATTTACCCCTGATTGACCCCCGTTCCATGGCAACGAAATTTGGGACAATATTGGCTACAACTCGGCCAAATCGGTAACCATTGGGCAAGTAGGCCTAATACGACAAATACCGGTAACATCAAATGAAGAAAGCTTTAGACTATGTTAGTGATTACCAACTAAAGTCAGCTTGTAAGGACGCCATATGCATAGCCCCATCTAAGGTTACCCAAATGTTTTTTGCTGTTTTAGAGGACTGATATCATCACATCGTCCTTACACACAGTTGTAAATTGGTAAGTTTTTTTACATACATGTATATTTGTTTCAAAAGCAGAAATATAAATCATTAAGTTTACTCATGCATTTACGTAAAACAAGTCGTTTAGTGGGTGTCGTCTCATTTCGCCTAATCGCTATTCCAGTTGGATCTACTGCAGAGCCCCAACCAAAATCAAACTAAGTTTAGGGTTAGGGTTGGGGTTAGAGAGAAATGAGATTAGGCGAAATGAGACGACACCCGTCGTATACTTACTTACGGTCGGCCAAAAAATGGTACAGAAAAAATGATGAACGACAAAACAGAGCTTGTCAAAAAGGCAAAAAACGAAAAAGCAAGTCGTCGTTGTTGGTCCGCCTATCAAAAAAAGATTAGGCGAAATGGGATTAAGCAAAATGAAATTAGGCGAAATGAGATTAGGCGAAATGCTACCCAACCGTTTAGTGGCGTCATTAATAGGCTATTACTTGGTTGTTATATTTGAGAGAACAGCTAGGTTCTTTTATACTGAAGATAAGCTATAACGCTCTAAAAATGAAAAGCCACCTTCCCATTCATGCAAACTTTGAAGTAACACGGCACGAAATAAGTTACGCTTGTAGCAAATCTTCTCCGTAATAATCGCTGAAAATTTCGCACAAAACTGTTGCACCGTTTTAAAGATATTGCAGTTTTTGTAGATAGGTCTTTATTATTGCCGCACACTATGTATCCGATACTTGCAAGAATGCAGACGTTTTTGAAGCATAGGCCTACTGCGTTTTCATCGTTGTTATCAATTTACAAATAATGACAACACCTATGGCAACCGCGGCATATATACTGTGACAACAGTTTATCTATCCGTAATGTCAGTATATCTAAACAAATTGTAATTTTGAAGAAATCGATGTTGTAAATAATCGTATCATTGATATTACACCATTACACACGAGAGTTTGTTTACTTTTTGGCCACTTGCCGGAAATGACGCATGACGCCCAGTATAACATTACGTATGAAAATGTATGCGACGCAAAGTACGTTACGTTACAAGTCACAACTTTAATTATTCTACGTTGAAAGTTGTCAACAATAGTAAATTAATAGCAGAAATTGTACAAAAGGTTTAACTCAGTCTGTTATATGATTTTTTGATTTTTATCAAATGTACTTTAATAGTAGTTAGATGCTTCATGAGGCGTAACCAATTAAATGCGTTACGAGAACTTACGACTAGTAAGTCTGAAACCGCTGATTTGCTTCCTGGCTTGTTTGTTCCCGGTGTCATGGGCTCATCTTACCACCGGGCTGAGTTTACCACAGAGTACTACTGCGCATGCGCGACCTACTTATTAATCACGGTGTGATGAGTTTACCGGAGGCGCGTTTTGCACTTTTTCTCTGAGTATCTCTGAGAATCTCAGAAATTCTAACTTAGAATTCACGTTTCGCACTTCCTTTTCTCTGAGCTTCTCTGAGAAATAGTGAGCAAAATTTTCCTTTGCTACGTTATGCTAGCTCCGCCCACTTGCTTGTGAGTTACGTCATCCAAATAGATAAAATTGGCTAGTGTAGAATTCTATGTTAGAATTCTCGTAGAATTCTTCCTTGCACGTTTCACACTTTTCATGAGAACTAGTGAGAACTACTGAGCTGTAGAAGTGAGATTCTCAGAGAAAAAAGTGCGAAACGCGTCTGATTGAGTGAAACCTGAGTATGGTAAAATGCCTCTCAGTGCCTTGGCCAGTTAAGAAAGGAACGTATGCCTTCATTGTATTATGCTTATTTTTGTCTTGACGACAAGATCATGTTCTTCGGAATTTTTTAGTTTAGCTTTTTATATGACAATAGTTGTTGGTAGGCTATACGCATTTTCAAATTCTCACATCATGATGCAATACTGAAGGATAATTAATAATGCAACCAGTAAAATGTTTTAATTAGTCAGGTATAAATGTCAGCACAGTCAGTAAATTACATGGATAATATCATTAATTCATCCCGTGGTAAAGTCAGCCCACTTGGTAAGCTGAGCTCACCTTAGCCTAGTTCTATGCCGTCCGCCTTAATCTCAATTGATATTGAATTATTCAACAGGGTGAATCATTCAAGGCAAATGAGCTAGGGGTGAACAAGCCAGGAGGCAAATCAGCCAGGCTCTATGGGCAAATCAGCTAGAGGGTAAATGAGCCAGGGGATGAATCAGTCAAGGGGCGAAATGGCAAAGCGGCATTAGGTTTACTTAATGCTTTGTTGTGACTTAACTGCTGTCTGCATTAAACAGATGACTGCTAATCTTGATCGTTCATTACAGAAAAATACAGACACCATTACCGTGACATCGTTTGTTTTAGCTTTTTTAGCACAAGATTAGGCCTATGGTATCTTAGGTTTTTTAGTGTTGCTAATATTGCAAGCAAATATTGTTTACATAATTTTACTTTACATCTTTGGATTTGTTACAATAAATAATTAATAAAGCAATGTTTAGGAATTTGCTTTTTTGCAGGTAGTTGTACTTACATTATTATATTACATGGTATTAATTTTTATTTGTAGGTTAAAAATGTTGCATTCTTTTTTTAAAGATTTTTTTTCTGGTTTGAGGTCAATGCCTGTTAAGTTTCATGGAAATGACATACATGACATGACAAATGATTAGCACTAGAAAACAGGCAAGCAGGCTACCATTTCAATGTAACACACAAACTAAAAAAAGTAAAACTATACATTTTTGGATTTGTTATAATAAATAATTAATAAAGCAATGTTTAGGAATTTGCTTTTCTGCCTACAATTCGAACTTCTGTTTTGACATATGGCGCATTACAAATGCAGACTACTTACTTACTTACTTACTTAAAACTGGTTTAAATGGAACTGAAATGGAAAGAAGTACTGTTTTTTAAAAATGTTAAAAAATTCCGAAACGTACAGTTATGAGAGAGCTCAAAGCCTGCGGTCAGAAAAATATAAAAGAAGGAAATAACAAGAGCTGTCAAATAATGTGCTTACTTAATGCGTTAAGGCATTAATAAATTAATGCGCGTTAAAAAATTAACGCACATATGTAAATTACTAAATTCTATGAAGCAGGAGTTCTAATATTCCATTAAACCGCAGTTAATTGATGATTGAATAATATTCAAGTAATAAGAAATTGTTTTGTTGCCATTCCATCACTACTGTCACGGTCTTGTGACAGAGGCGCGACTTCGTGGGCTTCATTCTTGTTATTATCTTGAGGCAGTCCACCTTCAATATCAGCAATATAAAATTATTAATGATGCATTGTTAATGCATTAACGCATACAGATATATAGTCTGAAAGGGTGCCATAGGTTTGTGGCAGGTAAGATTTGAGAAGCATAAGTTAGCATTGCAGTTGTTTGGTAGAAGTGCAAAGGCATTGTTTATATAGGCTACTGTGATATTTGTATGTAGTACGGTAGTTAATTAGTGAAGTGTGTAATTGCAGGTTGGTGTAGCTGTTATTGCTTGAGGCTAATGACGTGGATATTACTATAGAAGCAGGAGGTATGAGTGGCACCATAGTCAGCAATGATATCTCAGAAGATTCAGATGTGAGTCTGCTGGCAGTCAATGATGAAGATGATGAGACCATGGATGATGCCAGTGATGTTGATGCTAATCTGAGAATTACTGATGCCACTGTGCTGTCCGTGTCGAACCCGGTGATGGAGCTGGGTCCGGAGGCTGCTTGTCATGTTTCTGAGACATCAGGCTCATTGCCATTAGCAGCCGGTTTGTCCACTGATACATCGGGAAATGCTACCGGTACTCAAGATGCTGTCGCGGTATCTAGGACTGACTCTAGCTGCACAAGGCATCAACGGCGCTCTCACCATCGGCATCGCAGGTCTGTAATGCAATCTTATCTTGTAGGTAGTGGTTAACCAGATTCAGCCCGAGCTGTGAAAACTCCATAGTCAAGTACAAACTACAGTTTATGAGTGCAGTGCAAAAACTTTTCATAGCTGAAATATAATCACAGCATTTGAATATTGAGTACAATCATTATCTTCATCATTTCAACAGATTTATTTGCACATTTGTTTTTAGCAGTTTAGTGCTATTACAGTATGCCAGAAATTATCAATATTGTTTGCTTGATTTATTGTTGACACTAGGGAGTGTTCTTTTATGAAGTATGTGTGTTTTAATGTCAGATAACTTCTTATTCACATTTGAGACAGTGGCACTGTATCAGATTGTTTTTAGATTAGATTCGATTCGATTAGATTACATAATATTATAGTATTGCATGGATTTAGGTCTGGGAGCGGTCGACGCAGCAGACATCGCCTGTGTCGTTTCAAGAGAAAAGAAAGCAACTACATGTCAGCAGCATGTCACGTGATTGTCATTGTCCTTATCTGCATTGCACTGGCAAATCCGCGCTGGTTCTACATCCAAGGTGGTCGCTGTACTGATGTCAGTCAATCCGGTGTCAGTTATCTCGGTGTAAAAACCTTCTTCTACGAGGGCTCCGTTGGCAATGCTGTCTTTGCAAATCGAAATGCATACTTCTATGGCAATGCCATACATGATGGTAAATGTGTGTTATTTGTTTTCAGCTACTGTTACTGATAACACAATTGCTAGACTGATACAGTTTAGTGGAGCATAGATGGAATGCAGAATCTGTACTTCCTTTACGTCATATGCTATATGCCTCAAGTAGACCATTGTTAAAGCCTGTTGAATCGGCTATGGCCGTAAGGGTTGGAGGTAATTCTGCATTTCAGCAGAATTTGTCTTAAAACAGGTGACCCAAAGTTACGTGAAGAATGGCCAATGCATGCATGTTCACGTCAGAACCTGTCGTCAGTTTGCATATGTGCACACATTTTGTAGTGTAGCCATAGATCAAACAGCTCTCTTGTGTCTTTACACATTATTGTTATTACCTCTACCGAAGAAAAAGGTTATGTTATCATTGGTGTCTTTTTGTTTAATCTGTCAGCAGGAGTTCTCGAGAGCTGAAAGGTTATGAAGAATGGTGGGTCACACCCAAGGAATGCATTCTGGATGCAGATATTTTAGAAGAATACTGTTTTACTGTTGCATTTTTATGGACATTTGAGGTTTTTTGTAGTCTTTTAGTCATTAGTTACTGAATAATTATATAAGTGGTTATTAATTATACATGCATTTTGGTATTGATGTGTTGTGCATAGTGCTGTTAGACTGTGTCACATCGGATGCCATACTCATCCTAAGGGTGATCATCTCTCTCTGTATGTTTGTACTCTTCTTCAGTGCTGTTGCCTTTCTCATGGACATATTCGGACCGACGCATGTTGTCTGCCGTGCCATTCGGTTTACAGCTAGTCTGCCGATTCTCTCAGGTACTGCCACCATAAACAGCTCCTTTATCTGTTTGTTCATGTTATTTCAGTAGACAGTGGGTGACTTTAAATTTCGCTTAGACCTAAGTTTTTAACTATAGGCTTAAACCAAACCTTAATCTGGACTCTAATGTATGGTTTTAAACCAATGCTTAGATTAACTTCAGTTTTTAACTCGGTTTTAAACTCCAGTTTTAAACCGAAAACCTACTTCCTTGGTACTCTATAAATATACAGACGATACACAGATATCATATTCTATGACGAAGGGACCGGAGGTACCGAGCGAACGCAAAAGGCGCAAAACGCCCGAGCGCCGAGGACAGTAAAGTTTGCACCCTCAACCTGTCGATGCTACCGGATGTATTCTGAGGCTAGCTGGTGAATCTGTCTAGCACTCAGACGCGTTGAAAGAAACTCATCTTCGTCAGATAAACGTGATTCGCGCTGTACATTAGGCACACATCTTTAGGCGATTGGGCCCTAGAACGCCAGCAGCAATAGCAACTGCTGAGTAAACAAACACCATCTTGTTTTCGCTGAATCAAAAGTTAAAGTGGTTTTGGTTTTAAACCAAACCTAAAGACTAGTCTTTAAGAAGAAACGCCTATCTTGATGCATTATGGAGGTCAGGTTTGAAACTGGATTGTTCCGATTAAGTTTGGTTTTAAATTTTAGTTTGGTATTATGTTTGGTTTTAACTTTGATTTCAGCGGAAGTGTCCAGTTTAAAACCCTAATTAAAACCGGATTTAATCGTCACTTTAAAGTAACCCAGCGCCAGTGGCATTGTTTTAATGTTGATTATGTGCACAGTTTTCTAATGTATTACTGTACTGTTAATGCTACACTGTACTTGATAATAATATAATTGACAGTTGGACTTTAATGTGGAGACTTCATATTGCAGGCTGTACTGCATGTGGTAAAAATCATTGCTAGTTTTTACATGGTATAGTAGGAACGTATCAAACGAGATGTGGTGGACTGTGCATATGCATTTGTTTCAAATTTTCTCTGTTACGTTTCTGCGAAAAATCATGCAGAATCGTATGATATTTGACAAAGATATCACAGAAATAAAAAGCTGACGTTTATTATCATGGAGCGCAGCGTACAGGTACATTGTTGTCTGTGGGTGTGTTTTAGCATGTGCATGTGTGATAATCGTCGGCTTATGTTACCTGGTCTCGCAGCAGCTGTCGCACTACTACATCCAGACACAGCTCAGTCACGACAAGGTTCTGGTTCAGTTCAGTGTCGGCTTTTACATCATCACGTCGGCTGGTGCCGTGTCAATCGCCGGCGTTGCGTGCACTTTGCTTAGACGCGTCCGCAGCTCATCAAGTCGAATCAGCAACAGCAGCAGTGGTGGCAATGGTGGTGGTCGCAGTGCTGGTATTGGTCGACGTGGCTGGTTGTCCACGGGCAGGCGCCCACTTGAACCTGATCTAGAGAGACTGGCAGATGCTGCTTCTCCATCTACTGACCGCACGCCTCCGCCTTATAGGCGCTAGCACTACCAGCTCTGCCAATATTAATTCAACTACTACTAGGTCAGTTGGAGTGGGGCGTAGGGACAGGGAGGAGTATGTCGGTATAGCCCCAAATTCAAGCTAGGTAAAATTTTATGGAGTAACAAACTAGATGTCACAATGGTTTCTGCCATATACCCGGGTGCCTTTCTTCCAAAAATCATGCCAAGTAAATTTTACACATCCCAAGAACAAATTTGTGGCTATGCACCTGAGTTCAAGCTGATTTAGACCGACTTGCTGATGTTGCTTGTTTGCCTTCTGACCACACTCTGCCCTCTAGGTGCTGGCACTGCTCAACGCTTTCTACTAGCAGATCATGTCACGGTTCATTATTTTGTCCTCAGCTTCACCATTTCCCTGCAGTTTTGTTTCCTGTTGTCTCCCTTTTTACATGCGAAAGCAGCTACTGCTTTCAATGCATCTTAGCCATCGCAATTCTGTCTGTCTGTCCATCTGTCTATCCGTCTGTCCGTCACACAGGTGCAAGCTAGAATCACCAAATCTTCACCGTCGGCTGCCTGGAAGACTAGCTTCGGGAACCGTAAAGCTTTTCCATAAATTTGAAGGGGGTCACCCCAAACGAGGGCGCTAAATGAGAGGGCGGTAGGTAAAATTTGCGATTTTTGGCCAATAAGTCGCTGTATCTCAGTAACGATGCAAGATAGGGCCTAGGTTACTATTAATCACTAATAGGAAGTCGTACACTGGCTCTCGATTGGCGCCGAATTCAATGACCTTGAATAACCTTGAAGGCCAAAATAGGGGGTTTTATAGATTTTTTTGGCGATTTTGGACTGCGACACAAGTCTATGTCATTCACAAGGTGGCGCCACGGAACTATCGTTATGCGATCCAGATAGAGAATTTGGTATTTGTATATTAACTTAGCGTGAACACCCCAATTTTCAGCTAGACTACTGAACTGGAACTGCTATAGGTTTTCGTGCATCTTGTGAGCATTAGCTCAAATTTCTTGTTAGTTTTGCACTACTGCAATAATAGGTCACCTTATTCCATTAGTCTCCATTTTGTGCCTGCTACAAAATGGCAACTACATATCATATGAATACTGAATATGCTGAATACTCAGTCCACCTCTTTTTCTGCTGCATGTGTCATCTGACATTAGTTATTCTTGGATTTCTTGCTAGCTGCCTTTGGCCCCACTAATACAGTTGCACTGTGCTCAGCATGTGTACAGTAACTGCTCAGCACTGATGCGGCACGTCAAAAATCTCAAAACCGCAGAGAAGACTCACTGCAGTAATGATAACTCAAGACTAGTTTGTTTTGTGTTCAGCTGTATGATGTCTGCATGCATTACAAATGTGCTGAAATCCATTGTATTTGGAAATCCATTCAAAAATTTTTAAACAGATTTGCCAGAAATGGCTATGTGCTGGACCTTACGAGGTCTGCCAAAGTCCGTTATACTGCTAGTGTACATTACATAACCGATACTATTTGAAACTGATGTTATATATATTATACAGTGTGTCTTGTGGATAGCATTGTTAGTGTAATGTTGCTTTGCCCTGCATTACCTAATTAGTGGTCCATAAAAACTTAAATTAAAAAGTAAGCCCCCTACCTTTCATACCTTCATAACCAGGGCCCACAGTTTTTCGTGGATTTCAGAATTTCAAACCTAGCCATGAAATTTGACTTTTTCTGCAAAGTTCTAATATATCCGTGGAATTTTGTAGAAATTGAGAATGACTGGTGATTAGTACTTGATGACGTAATCTTACACTAAAAATAGAAAAATTAAATCGAACTATCTATAACTGTGGGTCCTGTTTATAACTTCATCAGATATTAACCATTTTTCAATATTTGCCTTGTAACTTAGTGATTGTAAAGCTGACTGTTTCACATGGTAGTGTAACGACACATTTGAGGTCTGATATGATCTTCAGTGATCAGTTAATTGCAAATTTTCTGCAGAGTGTGCCATTGAAAGAATTTAAATTTCTCAGTATTTGATGCAGTTATGACAAAAACCCAGGAGCATATTTCTTATATAGCGACTCAGCGCTCTTTGCAGTTTATGAATGCCTAATGTGTATGCAGAGCAGCTGTACTTGTATGATGTCATTTTTGTCACGTTGTTGATTTGATACTCAGTAACTGATTGAATGTGCTTGATTGACTTGCTGACATTAGTGACACAATATAAACTGCATGGCTCATAAGGTATTGATTTTATTTACTTGGCCTCTTACTCTATAATTTTTTCTAAAACATTAAAAATCTATTGAAATTCAGAACATTTCAATTAGTTCATCCAGTAAGTGCAACAAAAGTGCACAAGAGTGAAATGTTGAAATTTCGGGAATTGAAGTTTCTGAAAATATGATGAATCTGTTGGGATACCAGAACGGCATATATGTCATGATTCCTAGTTGGAAAATAATTTGTTGTACCCTGGTAATTTTGAAAGATTGGACATTTTCAGGAAAAATCTGCTTTGTTCATTAGCAGGAGGCTCGTATTTAGCAATCTGCAAATTAGTGACAACGCTGGCTTTTGTATAATTGTATATTAATGTGCAATGTGCATCATTCTTTATTCATGAGTCTGGTTGAAGTCTAAATTTAGCAGATTATGTTGCACTATGCATGGCATGTTCTATATGCTTGTCATATTTGGAGCTGCAGTTTACAGCAGGTCTTCAGAAATATTGTTTTCAGTTGATATTCCAAAAATGCTGTTGTTGATGCATTATTTCATGCAAGTCTGTAATTGCTGAAGCTGTTTGCATTGCATGCAGAATTCAAATACATTTTGCATAGCATATTAGCACTGCTCGTAAATGTATCCAGTGGCATATTTAGACTTTAATGTCCGTCAGTGTGTTAAGTTTTTTGTAAGCAGTTGCATACATGTTGACGTTTCAGTATGTGAAAGTATGCAAGATGTCTCCCTTGTTAAATACGCTGCTAAATGTAACTGTTTAACTAAAGCATTTATGCTATTTTTATTTATTTTATTTACCGCCCACGGTACTCAATTCTTGAGGTCTGAAATAATAAAATACGGAAATTATGTCTGAAATGGTTACGGTGCGGACTCGGAAATTTTGAACATTTTATTATGCAATAAACACGTCAAGTGCATGAAACAGTTAACATATGAAATACAAATACAAAGGAACAAAAAAGTTAGCGAACTACAGAAGATATTACTGAAGAAAAAATACAAGTACATAGAAATATGTTGCATATGAAATAGGAATGCTGTACATGTAGGCTTATTGCACACTGTTTGATTTTACATGTATCCACATTGGTAACAAAAATACAGTAATTTTTACTGCAAAAACATGCACGTGTTGTGAATTTTTTTTTTGGGGGGG
>Ga0056128_1010766_pt1 | contig 11359 bp, 5 predicted proteins | sample WorMetLIZISLAND2_FD_71113 | JGI IMG/M metagenome (GOLD analysis project Ga0056128, IMG submission 71113) | Marine gutless worms symbiont microbial communities from Max Planck institute for Marine Microbiology, Germany - Olavius geniculatus... ... | reverse complement strand
ACCCTGCAGGAGTTAAGCCACACTGCCCTAGATAGGCAGCGGTGGGCAGCGATAGTAACAATGGCGTCAGACACCAACGGGCATTGAGCCCACGGTTGTCGATGATGATGATGATGATGATGATTTTATTTCACATTTTCCTATACATTAACATAATTTTTGCGATGAAACATAAGTCCGTTTTGAAAACTACAATTTCCGGGCAGACTAATGACAGCAGATACCTTGCAGAGTCGTGCTGGCTGCTGTGATGAGTTCCATTATGTCGATGATGATGATGATGGCGATGATGTTTATGTTTATGTGAATCAGAGTCTGACAGCGACGCGGACTGATCATGCTTTCTGTGTTTCGCATCACCATCATCGCTCCGTGATCTCGAATGATGACGCTTCCTCTAAACAAACAATGAATTATTGCATCATAATTATTAGAGCTGTCAAACTGACACATTAATAATCATGTTGATGCGTTAATAAAATAACACGTGTTAAAAAAGTAATGCACATAGGTAAATTTATGTCAATTTATTAAATTCCATGAAGCAAAAGTTTCAATATTCCGTTAACTGCGGTTACTTAACAATCAAATGAATTCAAGTAACTAAACTGTAGTTGCCATTCTGTCACCACTGTAAATAAATAATTATTTAATATTTAATGTACAGATCTGTGGTTGATTATACGTGAAAAATATGTTTCTAACTTTTTATATTCTATAGGCTGGGCTCCAAAATATCGCAGAGCCCGGGGTAACTTACCACCTACTCTCCCTCTCAACGGGCCTGGGTGCATTACTAACGTGTTAATTAATGCGTTAAAAAAATTAACGCAGTGTGTTAATGCGTTAAAAACATTAACGCTTCGACAGCTCTAATAATTATACTTAAATTTCTGTGGATGCGATTTAACTTAAGGCTGTTTGTGCTAAGTTTGGTTTAGAATTGCAATTACAACTGTGTGTTTTTTTCTTTTTCGTATTTTTTAGATTTAGATTTATAAATACTCGTTGCTTTTTTGCATTGGATGTTTTTTTGTCTATGTTTTTCATTTTTTAGTGATTGCTACCTTCTGGTGAATAAAAATTATATTATTACACATGTAGCAGTCTGATCACTGTTCACCGCTGACTTAAATCACTTTCGATATTTACAGCCACTAGTTACAGTGGCTATACAATGTCCCATAGTAAAAAACCGTTTGTTTAGACTATGAATCTGGATGACAACTGGCCAAACTCTTGGTGGATATTGTGTCAAGACTGGCCTTATTCGCTGGCCTTATTATAGGCAGAGGTTATTAGTGTGCCCTCCAGAGTGCGAATAAAGCAAATAATAACCACCGCCTATTCGCCTCCACGCTGAGTATGACTAATTACCACAATGGACCATAACGATGAACAATACGATGTCAAAGACGAAGGGACGGCGAAGACGGCCTATAAGTCAAACGGACAGAGATGTCAAAAACCAAGATCGGCAATCGTATGGCAAAAACGAACAGACAAAAATGTCCATGACGTAGCGAAGTCGAATGAGACAGAAAGATGATGGGAAAACAAACAGACAACGAAGGCGGCAGCAAAAACAGTAGACATCTCTTCTCTTCGCCGTCACTGCGGACACCTTGCTGTGTCTTTTACGCCATCTTGTCCATCGTTTCCTCTGTTGTCTTCGCCGTTTGTCCAAAATGGTAATCAGTCATAACGCTCCACGTAAACAGCCGTAAGAGATGTATGTGTGACAGTATTCAGCAGTAACGGACGCAGACAGATGCCCTTCAGGCTTACCGCAGCCCGCAGCCAATGAAGCATAGCAGCAAGCTTGCTGTTCGCATATGTAACCAATTCTGCAACTTTTGTATGGGTGTACATATCTTGTAAAATGATTGCATTAAGTATACTTAGGGACGAGTGAAGACGATGGGAACTATTCATTACTATGGTTAGTTTGCGATCAGCTTTTCCAGTGATTGTGAACACTAAATAACTGACAGAATATAGCACTGTGATGAACAAACCTGAAAGAAACATATTCCGCTCGTTTTTCAATCAAATTTGTCATACAACGATTAAACGAGTGAAGTTTTAGATCGGAAATTGTTAAAATCCACCATCATTCACTGTAGCGAAGCGCAATGACAACTCGTGTGCACTAAAGTAGTTCACCACATTAGGGCTGTGCTGTTTTGAATAATTTATTACTGAAGCGCACTTTCCAAACCAAGTTATTATGTTCTAATGAAACAATTCATCACATTTTTCTTTTCTTGGGGAGGGGCAGCACCCCCTCCCCAGACCCCAAAGTTCTTTGAGCCATAGCAAATGGTTGCGTCAAGTTAAGTTCGTGAAAACAAGTATTAAATGTATACTAAATAGCATATTAGTAATTAAACTAACAGCGAAATATAATGACGAAGTGAACAGTGTTAACAAAACATAAAAATGTGCACTGAATGGCATGCAAATATGCAAGTTAAGTGGAACTATTTCTTTGCACGACTATACATAACGATGGGTTAGTTTGTTTGTTCCCGTCTTCTTCACTCTATGCTATACTTAAATTCGCACGCTAAAATGTAATAGTTAAAAAACTGAATAAACAATATTTTTAAGTAATAAATCTAAACTTCAAACCTAAATCTAACTTTAATACTGAACTAAAAGCAATAACGCTACGCTGTCCAATAACACAAGTACCGCAATGCTAGCACCCCCTATTAGATATCGAATACCGCCAGGAATGCAAATAGGCCAACCAGAGGACATGCGCACCCGGAGTGCGAATAACCACTGTCTTGTGTCAATGAAATTTTACCGATAGGTCTAAGGAAACTATTATGCCTTTGTATAAAAGTCTTGTAAGACCGCATTTAGAGTATTGTGTTCCAATTTAGAGCCCACATTATCAAAAGGATATTGAGTTAGTCGAGGGAGTTCAACATCGTGCAACTAAATTGATTGACGATGTAAGAAATTTACATTACGAAGAACGTATTAAAAAATTAAATTTAATGACATCAGAAAAAAAAAGGCATAGGAGTGATTTAATAGAAACATTTAAAATTATTAATGATTGTTATAATTTGAAATCTTATTTATTTTTTTACATATGATGAAGGTCTCAGAAGAGGTCATTCTAAAAAAAACTATATAAAAAACGCAGTAGATTGGATTTGAGAAAGTATGTATTTAGCAACAAAGTAATTGATCACTGGAATGCACTGTCTGATGCATGTGTAACCAGTAATACAGTAAATCAATTTAAAAATTGTTTGAAACGGGAATTGCAATCGGAAACACATAGTTACAGTTAGTTATTAGGATAGTAAGCGTTATATGGCTTTTGCCTGTGCTTACTTAGGCCACCAGTAGTTCTGGTGGCTTCGGTAAATTCGGAGCGTGGACGACCGTGTACAAGTATTCACACTTTGTCATACGCACCGTCCTATCCATCATATCGAAGATGTTTGTTTCAAGCTGAAAGTAACGACCACAAAAATGTTATAACGAACAACAAACAGTCTCTATACACGATACAAACAACTCAAAGTGCAATAACGACTTCATAATAACAATGGCGGCAGAACACCATAGGTATTAGGCAAACCATAGATAGCTTGACACCAAACGGCCGGCTATACAGGAGACAAGCTAATCATTAGATAATACCCGCACCATGCAGAAAATTAATTATTGCAATTCCGACAGTGATTGCAATCCCGGGATTGGATTTTCAATCCCGGAATGCGGGATTTGTAATCCCGGGATCCCGTTTCGGTATTAGGCTTACAGAATGGTTGCTGTTTTGGTATCCATAGTGGACTTATTTCATGTATGAAAATGTAGTACGCCGACCGTACTGAAGGTATTGCGTAAGCCCATGATCAAACAGTGATCATCCTTTTTTGTTCTGCCCACATCAAACGATTTATTCTAAAAATTATTACTGGTAAACGAAGTAAATAAACACAATATGTCGTAACAATGACGTCACAAGGCACTACTGCGAATAAGTAAGTAAGCTTAACTATTTTATGCTACGAAATTGAAATCTTTATGTGTTGCCTGTTCTCCGAGACCACTGTAGCTTTGACAGTGTTTGTTTTGCTAGATAATGTGGTCATACAATAAAGGTGCGGAGGGTGGAAGAACTTCACGTTTACGCGCCATAAATTTCTGCTTGCAACAGTGACAAAATGGTTAAAATCGGCGCTGAATTACCAAAGTTATCCCAAAAATAAAACTGGGTATCAGTTTTTTTGGACCACCCTGTATAAACCAAGGAGGAGTGCAAAACTTTTCCACCCAGGGTTTACCAGCCCAGACTAGAGTTAAACATATACACGTGTTGTCTTAGCTATTCTACTATTTCTATTTTACACACATACATTTGTTTTTGAGTTCAACAGATTCTGCTAACTCAAATGTCAACTCAACTCAAATGTCTCAAGTTTCTGTACTGCTTGATTGCGTTATTCTGTGTATCCGTCTACCACATTTCCACGTCACGAGCATGTGAATAGATTTAAATCAGTCTCCGCCAACCAATTAACATGCATCCATATCCAAATAAAAGTCAATTGCTACAATTTTCACTGCAAATTTTTAACACTAATGCTCACATCTACACATTTGCTCAGTTTTGTAATCAGGTGCTGATTATAGACTCTGAATCGAGTTAGCTTGCCTCTACTTTCAAGTGCATTTTTATTTACAGGTTGCAGCAACAGATAATTCTGTAAATGACTTCTCAACCACTGCATTGAAAGGTGGTCTTGTTGACTAAGTAGTTAAGTTTTAACAAGACCACTTTTAACCTAAATGTTCAACCGTAGAACATTTTTCACTCAACACCGTATCCACTAGAAAATTTTCGTACAGGCGTGTACGACATATGTGTAATCCATGGTTCTTACTATTCTGCTGAATTCATTTTCAGACTTTCGAGAACAAAATTAGTTTGTTTACATGAAATAGATAAGTCTGTTTTCAATCGCTTGCAATTGCACTAGAAACAAGAATGGCAGAAGAAATTTGAAGGGGGAGTTACAAATAACCTGCGAGCAAAGTAAATTTTTAAACCGTTGTACTCAGTTTGCATCCAACTTTCTGACTTTAAGGGACTTCCCCGGACCGTAGGAACCATGACAGTCCATCTAGTTAAAAACAGCAACACAACTGTAAATGGAGATACCTGGCATAAGTGCTATATTTCAGACAATTCAACCACAGTATAAGCGAGATATGCGTATCGCATGTACTACGAGAAGCATTCATAAAGGTTTCTGTTGTTGAAAAAATACCAGAATGTTGCAAAGGAACGAGATTTCAAAAAGTTGCACACAATTAGACAACATTAAACAATGTGTTAGTGTAACGCGACATTGTCCGCAATGTTGCAGAACAAGTCCAACTGCCGAGTGCTAGGTTAGTACTCTTCGCCTTCATCTTCGCCCTCGCCCTCCACAGAGTCGACGCCGACCTCTTCATAATCCTTCTCCAGTGCCGCCAGATCCTCACGAGCCTCGGAGAACTCGCCCTCCTCCATGCCCTCACCGACGTACCAGTGCACGAACGCACGCTTGGCATACATCAGGTCAAACTTGTGGTCAAGACGAGCCCAGGCCTCAGCGATGGCAGTGGTGTTGCTCAACATGCAGACAGCGCGCTGCACTTTGGCCAGGTCACCGCCTGGCACCACTGTCGGCGGCTGGTAGTTGATGCCGACCTTGAATCCAGTGGGGCACCAGTCGACGAACTGGATCGTGCGCTTGGTCTTGATGGTGGCAATGGCTGCGTTGACGTCCTTGGGCACCACATCACCACGGTACAGCATGCAGCAAGCCATGTATTTGCCATGACGAGGGTCACACTTCACCATCTGGTTGGCCGGCTCAAAGCAGGCGTTGGTAATCTCAGCCACGGTCAGCTGCTCGTGGTAAGCCTTCTCGGCAGAGATTACAGGAGCATAGGTCGCCAGTGGGAAGTGGATACGTGGGTACGGCACCAAGTTGGTCTGGAACTCGGTTAGATCCACATTCAGGGCTCCATCAAAGCGCAGGGAGGCGGTGATCGAGCTGACAATCTGGCCGATCAGACGGTTCAGGTTGGTGTAGGTCGGGCGCTCGATGTCCAGGTTACGACGGCAGATGTCGTAGATGGCTTCGTTGTCGACCATGAAAGCACAGTCCGAGTGCTCCAAAGTGGTGTGGGTGGTCAGGATCGAGTTGTACGGCTCGACAACGGCAGTGGAGACCTGCGGGGCCGGGTAGACGGCAAACTCTAGCTTGGACTTCTTGCCGTAGTCAACGCTGAGACGCTCCATCAGCAGGGACGTGAATCCAGACCCGGTGCCACCGCCAAAGCTGTGGAAGATGAGGAAGCCCTGGAGACCGGTGCACTGGTCGGCCAGCTTGCGAATACGATCCAGAACCAGGTCAACGATCTCCTTGCCGATGGTATAGTGGCCACGAGCATAGTTGTTGGCCGCATCCTCCTTGCCAGTCACGAGCTGCTCCGGGTGGAACAGCTGACGGTAGGTTCCGGTTCGTACCTCGTCTACATCACCAGACAGGCACATAGAACACTGAAATCATAGAATGCAACTGTGAAAAGTCAAAATATTTCAAAACATACAAGACACACAGATGCATTCAACAAATTTTGCTGACCTATAAGCACACACTGGCAAATGTAAATAAGACTGCAAAACAACAAACAAGACATACAGCATGTTGTACATTCAAAAAATGCCGAAAAACCCGACTGAAATGAAAGTGAACATTTGCAAAAATCCTGGCAATCTACGGCATAATTCAAAAATGTCAAAATTTGCATCAGGCATAGATTTGTGATTGCCACAAAAAATACATCTTGAAATATATACAATGCTGTCACTAGAGCAATACAGAAAGTAAGCAATGCTGTACTATGTGAAGTCACAGAATACCCAGGGCTAATATTCCACAGCTGCAAGCAAATACAAACTATACAAGCATGCACAAGCTAGCATTATCAACAACAAAATATGTACACTTTGATAAATATGAGAATAATGCATCGTAATAAACTGATAATATACAGCTAGATCAAATGGCCATACTGACCAACAACAGTGGGCTCAAGGTCGACAAAGACAGCACGAGGCACGTGTTTGCCAGCTCCAGTCTCACTGAAGAACGTGTTGAACGAGTCGTCTCCTCCACCAATCGTCTTGTCACTCGGCATCTGACCATCAGGCTGGATGCCATGCTCGAGACAGTACAGTTCCCAGCAGGCATTGCCCATTTGCACTCCGGCCTGGCCGATATGCACGCTGATGCACTCACGCTACAAACATCACAAAACCTTCACTAACACAGCAATTACATTTGCCTAATGCTGACGGTTACAATACATTTGAGATCTATCACTGTCAGTACCATTTGTTACAGAAATTACACGTGCAGACTGGCCTCAAAAACAGACATACCTTCATCAGCGCATTACAAGCGCGTGAGAGCGGGTTATTCAGCTTAAAAATTAAGAAAAAATAAATGCACAAAACGATTTCAAGGCTATCTCACAGAACTCCACGATGGCGCGGCATATTCATCCTATGAATGACAATACGATCAAATATTACAAACGTATAACGAATGCAGCATATCCAATCTTTCGCTTACCATTTTGGCGAAGAATCAGTGAATGTTGAGTCGAGGAAAGAATAGAAGTTCTTGTGACTAGAACGCGTTTTTGACGACGTTCAAAATCTCACACTACGACCTCAACGAGTCTTGGCGAGAATAATCGATAATAGCAACGAGCCGGTTTTTATATGAGCGCGTTACTAGTGCCGTGTGCATCGCTGCAGTTGTAACGCCATCGGTGATCGGCTGATGATGATGTCATTTACTAATTTTAGAAGCTGATTATGACGATGTCATTTACGTGATTGGCTGGCGTTGTCGATGACTATGCCATGACGACGGCCGCCTACCAATGGCCGCCACCATTGGCGCGCAAACTCACGCATATATTACTTGCTTGTAAGATGCCGGCTTCGTTATCGTCATCTTTTGCAACTGTCTTTCTCTGATAATGGCATCGAACATTTGAATCATGGAGCCAGAATAACTTGGCAAATTGCATGCATTTTTTGTTCAACCGATCAACATTATTTTGGCGCCTCCGTTTCTTTTAATGTTTTCCCAAAATCATGCAAGCTTGTTTTTTTATCATAGTTTTGAAATTTGATGTAAGCCCTCACAAACAAAGCAACCTAAATTACGTCAGAATGTCGGACAGTCGAATTATGGCTTTTTTTCGCCCCTTTGCCGGTTCGTCCCCTGGCTGATTCGCCCCCCCCATCGAATATACTGGTGATTCATTAGTGTAGCGTCACGTCACTGATTAATAGTTACTTCAATTAACGTGACAAACTGAATAATAATAAGTGATCACAGTTCACAAAGTCGGTAATCTTCAGTAAGATGAATTTATTTTTTCAGTGGACAAACTTCTTCATGCAGACAAATATTTACGCTGAAGTTGCGTAGTACATTGCTCGCCATGTTGTTTGTTTACAATCTTCCGTCCTACGGAAACGGTTTGGTGCAATCGATTTACACAGCAAAACCCAAAACCGAAACTGGTTTCGGTTTTTCTAAATCGATTACGGCCTTAGCTCATGCACTCCTGCATGTCTTTCCTATTACATGTTACTTATTTTATTTGAGACAATGATTGTAGTTAAATACTCTTCCAAATGGCGGTTGTTGTTATTATTGCATGTTTTACGTGAATGAAATCACAATGTTTCTGCAGGATTGCCGCATGGACGGCGGGATGCAAGCGTCTGTTGCCAAGACCGACGTGGAAACATTTAGCGACCTGCTGGCTGCAATACGCAGGGTAAAGAAAAACCGTTGTCAAGCCGGTTGATGCCAAGTGCTACCGGCGCGGGGTACCGACGCGGTCTATTCGGTTTGCACAGTGCTATTGCGGCGGTAAATGGCGTCCCACGAAGCATCGAAAACGTACTAAAGTGGCGGTAAATCCGTACCGTGGTTCATTGGAGACTTCGTTTATTGAAATTTCACCGTTTATAGTAGCGGTATTTACCGCCGCATTAGATTTAGCCTTTATTATGCGTCTGTCAAGTTAGCGTTAATGCAGCGTGAATTTTTCTCGAATGCTGCATTTCCGTTAAATTTTCACCCTGCCATCAATGGGCGCCGTACGTGCAGCGTCGACCGCGCCAGCATCGTGAACGTACCTTGCGCTAGCGTGAAGTTTTCACGCTGCCACCATCATCTTTTCTCTCACTGTAGCAGTGTCAATTTTCAGGCTGGTATAAACTTTTTACGCTGATGTGAACTTTTCACGCTAGTTTTTCTGCTAGTGGGAAGTTTTCATGCTGCCACCGTCATTTTTTCTTGCACTGTACCAGCGTCAGTGTTTTTACGCTAGCATAAATTTGTACACTGTCTTTTGCGCTAGCGTGAACTTTTTATGCTGCAAATTCACGCTGGTGTGAAAACTTTACGCCAAAGTGAAAATTCACGCTGGCATGAAAATTGACGCATGCAGCGTCAACTTTAGCGTCAACTTTTCATGGTACATTCACCATCTGCTGTAGTGGTTGACGCTGCACGTATGGTGCCCACTGATCACAGGGTGAAAATATAATGTGAATGCAGCATTCCAGGAAACTTCACACCAGCATGAAGTTTCTCACATGCTGCATTTACACTAACTTGACAGACATCTTTATTATTAGGATTATTATTGTTTACAATCGTAAAATGGCAAGCAGCTGTTGAATGTTAATCCAAACCCTAACCATAATCTGAACCCTTTCCTGTGATTACACTGTATTCTTATGGAAGCCTCTGAGTTGGTTGTAGAGTGTGTACATGATGAGCAAACATCGAGCAGCTAGCTTGACGTTCTGTGGTAATTAGTATGCTAATTAGGAGGGTGGGTGGGTTGTAATTGGAAGGCCTATATAACACAGGATCAGCTGTGGGCTACGAGCCTAAGCCTACATTTGAGCCAGAGGGCGGGTTTCCAATAGGCCTGCTTGAGCCAGCTCGTTTGCTCCTCGATTGCTTGATGTTTGCTTCGTATAGGCTATGCTGTTACTTTGAACCATCACTGTTCTACACTGTAATTGGTTTACTGTACCAAGTTGGTTGCATGTATGGTTGTAGATCGTAAGATTCGATATTTACCGCTGCTTTAACAAATTTTAACGTCTAGCATGGTGGCATTTACCACCGCAGTAGCTTTGTTTATTCGGTTTATCACAATTCCCTTGATGCATCAGTCAGTGCAGGTGCTCCAGTTCCGATCGCCATATCACAATTTCGGTTCTGTCACAAAACTTCCGCATTCGAGTACTAAGTCTAGCCATAACCTTCAGTCTAACACTGTCTAACCTAGATGGCTGTTTCATACATTCTGGTGGGAAGCTTGTGATAGTCTATGCAGTTTTTCTTTCTGAAGACCTATATCACTGTTGAGTGACCTGGCAGTAGTGTTATGCGATACCTGAAATTGGAGCCACAATAACGATACCATCTCAGGTATCAAGTATTGCGATACTATCGCGATACCGGAAGTGCATATAGAATGTTAGTCCTCAAGCCCGTCAAGAGTAGAAAGAAGGTAGTTTTGCCAAGCCTGGCAACGTTTGGAGGGGGACGCCGTCACTTAGAAAATATATAAGTCTTACTATAATTTATGTTTGACAGTGAAACTGATCATCTGAATTGAGTTAACGTCATTTGTCAATTATTTTGCGATGATTTTAGAACAAATCTGTTTTTTGGACGATTTTTGCACTGATCGGCTTCAAACATGTCAAACTGGAAACTGTTTTAATGCCACACTCACACTCACTCACTGAAGATTCTAGTGTATACATAGGTTAGTGTTGCAAGCAGGGTTCCCACACTTTTACTGACAAAAAAATACAAGACTTTTCCAGGACAAATGTTCTTCCAGGAAATTTTATTTTTTTTGTATTTCAATGAGTAAGTGCTGCACGTTGTTTATCTTGAAGCCCCAGTTAATTCATCAACTAACCAGGAATTTTTTTCCAGGACTTTCCAGAGGCGTGAGAACTCTGAGTAAGCTGTATAATTTGTTGATCAGTGAGCAGTCACAGACATTCACACCACCGTTGCCAGCCACTGTGCACTCTTGTGGTTGCCACTACTGGCCCACTCACATGTGAGACAGACCGTTATTAGGTAGTGTGCTGCATGAGGTAATTTGATACCACGTTGCCACTGCCACTGCCCTGCAGTGAGGATCAAATGTGGCTAGTACAGTGTGTACTAAGTCATGGCAAGGGCATAGGCTGAGAGGCAAT
>Ga0056128_1010764_pt1 | contig 11361 bp, 11 predicted proteins | sample WorMetLIZISLAND2_FD_71113 | JGI IMG/M metagenome (GOLD analysis project Ga0056128, IMG submission 71113) | Marine gutless worms symbiont microbial communities from Max Planck institute for Marine Microbiology, Germany - Olavius geniculatus... ... | reverse complement strand
TCTGAAATAAACTGAAATAAATTTCAGAGACACTAAAATTTATTTCAGTGTCTCTGAAATAAACTCACTCTCCGTTAGCACTAAAACTGTTGGTACTCGATCTTCTTCTTCTTTTTCTTTGTCTTATTCTTGTCTGTTAATTAACAACTGTTGAGGCCAAATACAATCTTCCTCGATGTCTCTCGATTGTGCGACAGTTTCACAGCTTTATACAGGGCCAACTCGGTACTCTATAGGCACTTCTAAATCTAGGCTCACCACATCACTTATCTACCACATCACTTAGGACAGGTCGGCGCCATCACAGCGCTTATGATTCGAATAATTACAATGTGAGAACAGCTAGCGCTATACCAAATTGGTTTTAATAGGTTAAACGCATGCTTTATCGTCTCGTTCATTTTCCGTTGTTGCTGTCTGAAATAAACTGAAATAAATTTCAGAGACACTAAAATTTATTTCAGTGTCATACGGCATACGCCGCTATTTCGGAAAGTTTTTGAGACCGGTGATTTTGATCTTTGATGACATTTTAAACGAAAAATTGGGACACAGGTCCTAGAACGGTAGGTCTTAGGCTAACCCTGTCAAGGTGAACGAACGTTTGCACTAGTGTTTTCTGGTGGCTATTCAAATTTTTGTATAAATTATCGAGCAACCGCGATTATACTTTACCGTTAATGGACATGGAGTAAACACACTTTGCAGTGTAGCTTGTCTTAGCCAGCCAGACATGAACGGGTTTTGATGATATCGTACGGAGGGGTAAACTAGAGAAACAATCAGTCAGATTTCAATGGGTTCCTGAATTTTGACCCCAATCATAATACACAGCAGCAGCTGTACTGAGTGACCTACGTTGTGTTCGTCAGATGACAGCAGAATCACTGTACTGTCCACCCAACTGCTCGGCGAAAGTTTGCGACCTCCGATCGCTGATCGTTGTTATTACGATCGTCCAACGTGCGACAACATCAGCAGCAGCTCGGACCGCTAGCCTTTGCGTTAGCGAGGCCGAATGCGTTCAATTCCCGCCAGGAAATTGCGTATATTCGGCCTGACTGACTCCATTCCTGGATTAAGGTGTCGTACGTCGCCGCCGAAAACCCAGCGTTGATAGTTGGCACCTGCGGGCTGGGCGAATGAAATGCATGGGTTTTGCGTCAGCGGCGTCAGTCGGTCTATTAACTCGCGCTTGAACAGACGATGTCATGATTTGGTTTTACGAAACGAAATGACGACGCCCGCCTTCATTCGTATTCTTCAGATTGTGTTCTTTGCGCATGAATAAACTCGTAGATTAGAAGGATCGCTAATAAACTTAGTAAAATATAAAAGTACAATAGTAAATGTGTGTTTGTTATGATCGCTGACCTTTCGGCAGGGACGGCTGTTGCTCTTTTCGCGATAATTTCCGTTTGCCGTTAGATGTCACTGCTGTCATTCAACTGTCTCCTATCTATGACAATCTGCTATTCGCCGGAGGCAGCGAGTTTTCATATTGGCCTTTCGCGCATGCGTGCTATTGTTTCCGCCGCGTTATCTGCGGTACGAGTTGCTGAATTTTTCGCCAAATTTTTGTCGTTATTGCATTTTGGGACTAAGATGATCTATGGGGTCAAAGTTGAAGGTCAAGGTTACAGTATAGTAATAGTGATAGCAATGCTAAGCGAGCGACAACGTTTATGATGCTGTCATCCTGGCACGAATCGACGACTATGAGAGTTCACCCCGGTTCATCCGATAAATGCAGCACACTACACCAGGTGGCCGCCGAGCTTAGAATCAAACCAATCAGTTTGAGACGTAGATCCGCCTAAACTGACAGTTATACATTCACTATCGCCATTTAAACTAGAAAGCTGACACGGCCGCATGGCGATGTAGTATTCAACTTTAAACCACACTCATCAGCTTGCACAGGTACCGTTTTCAAGATTTTCGGCTGCAGTCGTGCGTCATAAAGCAAACGATGGTGTGGCCCATACCGTCTTAGCGTGGTTTAAGTAGATACCGCACTGTCTGGAGTGGTACAACTCGTACTGCGTACTCGCTTACCGACTCAAGCAGTGCGGCATTTAGTTCAAGCAGTGTTTCTATTCCCCCAAATCTGGAATCAAAATCGGGCTTAAGTTTCCTTTCCTCTTTTTGGGCTTCTTTCTTTTCTGCCTCCCCATCCGTCCGCTCTTTTCACCTTTCCGTTTTTTTCCTACTTTTTTACCCTATGTTTTATTCCTTTTTCGCAGTTTCTCTCCGCGTTTTTTCTTCCCCTTTTCTTTGCCCAGTGAAAACAGGAAGAAGAGTTTTTTGATCTACACCATTAACAAAACTTCTCCTTTCACGCTTAGACTCAGTGGCTTTTATCCCTATATCTAATGGACGCAGCTTGCGCCCAATGAAATATAGGAAAAGAGAAGAGGGCAGTTTTGTTAAGGGTATAAATCAGAACTTTCCTTCTCTATTTTTCACTGGGCACAAGCTGTGCCTATAGCCAGGCACTGTGTTTCTAGTGCATGTTGTGTGTAGGCAATACGCCGCTAATCTACAGTTCGTACGTCGGTAACGACGTTGCGATCGGCATCCTGATCCGTTCGTTCCGTCGTCTCGGTCTGAATATCAACCATATGAACGCCGACCGCCAGACGGCGCTGCTTGTCGCCGCGTCACGCGGTTTTCTCGAGTGTGCCGCACTGCTGGCTACTGACGGCCGTGCAGATGTGACCCTACGCGACCCCGCTACTGGACGCACGGCCGAAGACTGGGCCAGGGCACGCGGATGTAGTACACCAGAGGTACTGCCCTTCGCCGTCATGTCAGCACAGGTGAGCTCCCGTCTCGTTTCTTGTCAATAACAAAAGTAACAAGATCAAAGTAATATGGCAAAAGGCAGAATCTTCGTTTGCACTCGCCGGGTGGCAGCACTGGCAGTTTGGTTGCAGTTTGCAATTGCATGTTATTGCAATTGCACGTATTTGCTGAGGTTTGTGACGCTTCAAATCTTTCTTCCCCTGGGATCAGGGAGTCTTATCTAAGACAATGTGTATTTGCCAATTGGCATCTAAATCTGTCAACTCAGTCTCGCATTTATTCGGGATAAGTAAATCGAATACCGATGGTCGGGCGAATTTACTAGTGTGGGTCGGGTAACAGCTAACCAGGGTAATTGGTGGCATTATATGTTAACTTTGAGATGAGTTGGGTCTTGAGAAGCTGTGCAAGGGTGTGCATGCCCATGACCAGGGCTCGAAGAGGGACGGTATGGACCGGTGTGGCATACCGGCACTTCTTTTCTGAGAAAAGACATAACGGTGTGTTTGTAGGCATTTTCCTGAGATTTAGGTCGCTGATATTTGCATTGATTAGTGGCCAAAATAGCGCTGGCCCTGAGTGCCCATGACCTTTTAACTCTGGATTATTTGGCCTTAAGTTAGAATGACATTACGCTATAAGGCAAATGTCGGCTAATGGGCCTAATGTGCGTCTTCTGCATGTATGTCGCTGAGTTAGAGCAATTTCCCAGAGGTCTTCAAGAAAAAAGAGCAATATAATTCACCTAGGTCGCCATCATGTTTGTTATCACCTGTTGTCGCCTGTAATGTTATGCAGGCGTTGTATTAGGCCGCATTGCGGGTTTTGCCCGTCCGTCCGACCGTCAGTTTGTCCGACGGCGAGGGTCCTTTTAAGTTAAAGACGCAGAAAATCAAAATTGGAGTAAATGTTTCCGTGGACTGGAATCACGGGTGTGCTAATTTTAACTCAAGTTTTAGTATTATGGTTAATGTTGCTCAGTGACGTTGGCTTTTTACTGAAAAAAAACTGTTTGCGACTGGTCTTTTTTACGCTGCAATATTTTTGCTTTAGTTCTTGTGGTACTATTAAGTGTGGCACTTTTTATGAGTTGTTGTGTCATATCACACGGCACGTTATAAAATAGCAATAAAGATAACTGAAACATATTTTTACCCCCGTCTCTAGCTTTTCCCTGAACAGCAACCAGAAACGCAGAAATTTTAGGCCCTACTTACGCCACCAACCTCTAACTTACCTGTTCTGCACATACGTTCGTCGGACGCTTTCTGTTTTTGGTCCGACAGTCTGGAACTCAGTGCCCAATGACCGGGGGAGCCGGAGTATTCTGCGGACATTTATAGACAGTCGGTGAAAACGTTTTTACTTTTGCAGTATTAGTGTGTGCTGCGCACTAGAGGTTTTTTGAACGAAAATGCACTATATAAATTTGCCTTTGACATTGACATTTTTACACTACGGTTCGTGGCGGTAACGCATTGTGTCCGATCAGAAAAGTTGCTCTACGCCGGGCCGGGTTAGTACTTGGATAGGCAACTGCCTACGGGCAGGTAAACCATTCGGTGTGTAACCAGCCGCCATAGGTCAGCTTTTTATCTCTCCAAGTTAGGTAAATCTAGTACCGGCCTATCGGTTCGGGTGGTAGGTGACACTGTGTGATACCATACGGCAGGTGACGCTATGTAGCTCTTTTATGGTTTTTTTTATAAAAAGCTGCACAGTACCTTTAATCTTTAAATTTTGATTACATTTCATTAAATGTACGGTGTAGAACGTGCGTCAGATGAAGTATCTGCGCATCAGTCGTCACGGCAAGGTGCGCGGAGGAATGCTGGATGATGATGACGACGTCGAGGAAGGGGACTCCGACTACAAACTGTCTCCATCCGCCGACGAAGACGAGTTCGACGCCGACGCACCACCAGGCGCCCGCGGCCCGCGCACCACGGCCTCAGGGGCGGCGGCCGGGGGCCGAGGGCTCGCTGGCGGGGTGACGGGTGAGACCGCGTGGCGCATGAGTGGCGCCGCGCGTCGCAAACGCCTTAGTCTACCGGCGATCCGCCTCTACTTCATACAGTTTCGTTCTAATAGGCCGCATTACGGGTCCTGCCCGTTTGTTTGTCCGTGCGTCTGTTCTTTTAAAATACAAGCTCCAAACTCGCTGGGGTACGTAGAAAACCGAGAGTAGCGCGAACGTTTTCCATGAGATCTGAAGTCACCGGTGAGCAATTTGCAACGTTATAAGATTACGATTAGCTTTAGGCCGCATTACGAGTCTTCCCCGTTCGTCCACGCGTCTGTTCGTTTTTGCTCGGAAGCGTACAAAACCGAAATCTCTGTGAACTTTGCCCAGACCGGAATCAGCGGTCAGCAGTTGTCAGGGTTATTGGATTAAGCCCAGAATTGAGCGATTTGGTTAGGCGATACGCCTCTACTCAAGCCTTGACTCGCCCGGAGCCTGTTACGCCGAGCAGTCGCTGGCGACAACGGCCGGTACCACCCAGGCGGCCAGCGCGCAAAACCAGACCATGAACAGCGGTTTTGAAAAGGTTGATTCAACCATGTTGGTCTGTAACGTCGTAGAATTTCTTTTTTTCTGCATAAGTTCTATCCTCATGCTGAGATAACCCTTGCAGGCCTAGCAAAACCAGACCAAGAACAACAAAAGTTTTTCGACGCACAATACCCAACTTGGAAAAGTCTGCCACATACTATTATCTTTCTACTATCGTCAGCGTTTTTCTTAGTATACGGACGTCTTACGACGGTATATGCTTTAACGATGACGTTCTAAATTATTTTCGTTTGTTTGTTATCATTTTTCTCAACCCTGGGCCGTGGGACGCGAAACCAGACCAAGAACAATTGTCGAGGTCTTTTGGCAGCGGAGATCCAATGCAGCCGAACGTTCTAGTATAATAAATTATCGAAGTCTGGTTGGATGGCTTTTCTCAATAATGTATGGATCGTCTTTTTTCGTTATTGCCCTGCTGAAACAAGAGTCTAAGATGATGTAGGAACCAGACCAAGAACAACGCCGTGGAACGAGGCTCGGGTAAGCTGAAGGGTCCCGTACATCCGGCATTGGCCGCTCGCCGGTCACGTGAGTTCAACCGTGCCGACACTGACTTTTTACCGTCAGTCATGCTGGAGGATGACGAGGAGACGGCGGACTTTTGATGACGCCGGGATTTTTCCCGCCGCCACCCACCGCGATATTAAACAACCAACCGCATGAACTGACGGACGACTGAGGTCGTGGTCACATGTAGAATTTTTTTTTAAATGTTGCAAAACGTTGCTGGCAAGTTTACAAAACGTGTTCAACATTTTGAACTTAGTGGACCATGCGTATGCGTAAAGATGTCACCGTCATAATGTTCAGTTAATTGAGGGTTCCGCAGCTCCGAAACGCATTGGCCGATCATTAAAGAAATTGGCAAGAATTAGTACAGCCTTAACCTGATTCGGTATACAAATTTTGATGTCAATCGGTTTAGAAAGGGTGTAGCTGCGCATAAGTAAAGTTGCCGTCATAATTTTAGTCGCTCTGCACTGTGGTGAAATGCCGTAATTCGGAGCCCTTTTATAGACTATTAGAGAGACATTAACCGATTTTCCAAAAATAGCAGAAATTATTTTGATCGTTACGTGCGCTGGTGTACAAATTTTGATTCAAATGAGTTTTGAAAAAGCGTGCTTGCGCATGCGCGAATTTGCCGCGGCTATCAATCATAATTTTTTAGTCACAGAGTGCGCTGTGATGAGATACCGTTTTCGGGGTCTCGAAGCTTCTAAACGCATTGACCGATTTTGAAAAAAATGATCAAAAATTCTTGTGCCGTTAACGCGGTTCGGTTTACACACTTTAATTTTAATCGGTTTAGAGAGAGTGTGGTTGCACTTGTATAGTTTTTTTTGATTGTGTGTAAAATTAACCAGATGCAAACATGTTTACACGAGCCACCGGCACATCCCGTTTTCGACATTTGTTCGGGATGCTAAAACTGTTTTACAGCTTGCAAATTTTTTACAAATGTTCCACGCAGCGTAAACCACACCCTAAAACATGTGAATATCGGATCGAAACCGAAACGGAAACCGATACTTGGAGTTTATTATACAAGTTTTCCGGTTTTCTGGTTTTGCTAAATGTGATGCCGGAGGCTACTACAATGGCGACGAACGCTACTCGCTCGGATATCTGCTGTTCATAAACGTATTTTTGCTAAGTATCGTGACTTGCAGCTTAGCTTGGCGTTACTGTCTGCGGCCGTCTTAGTAGGCCGTATTACGGGTCTTACCCGTCCGTCTGTCTCTCTGTGTTTGTCTGTCCCGTACGGGCTTTTTACAACTCGAAAGCAGAAAAGCGTAGAAAAAAAATTTTCCAGGACAGAAATAAACGGCGGTTTGCTAATTTTCCGCTGAAAAGGTCAAAGTCAAAGTTAACGTCAATGGACGTTCAGAAACCTTTAGAAAAATAACACATATTTTGTGTGCATACGATTTGCCTTGATACGATTTGATTCAGCATCGCCGGCCAAATTCAAAATAAGTAGGTCTAGGTTCTGTGTACACATATATAGTCGGACGGCTGCATGTTATGTTGGCACTGGGTCGACACGTTTGCTTGTTACACGAACTTATTAGTGCTGTTTTGGGTCGCATTCTGATTGTTGTACAAATGTGATCAATAGGTATCAGTAATCATATCTATCCAACGACTATAATTTGGCGTATACCCCGTTTACACGATCGAGCAAACATCGAGCAGACATCGAGCAAACGTCGAGCAATTATATATGTTAGCTGGACGAGCCAGCTCGTCGAGCCAGCTTCATCGTGTAAACGGGGTAGGTTCTTATTAGTGGTAACACGTTCTCGATCAACTGATCAGTTGTATAATAACTCTACGTAGGTCTAATGAGTGACAGCGAAAGCCGTGAAGTAAACAGTGAGTTCTGTGAAAATTCCGAGCCGCAAACTCATGTAAGGCAAGCAGTTATAGCTCACGAAACCAATCAATCAATCAAACAAACACACATGGTTTTGCATTGTAAAGTGGCGTCTGACTAAAAGCTAACTTACTGATTTTTTTTACTTCGAGGTTTGTCATTGTTTAGTTCTAGTGGCCATGTTGCATCGGAAGGACTTTGCTTTACCAACTGCTGAAGCATCAACCGATGTTATGCTAATCCATTTCATGGTCCTCATCTCCTTATCCCGACTGATAAATAATGTAATAGATTTTATCTACTTACGAAGGGCTTTCGGTAAAAGTGCAGTCCGTCGTTTTGTCCTAAGTCTTCGTGATGTATTTCTTATGCCGCGAATGTCACCGTTGGGAAGGTTGAATGCTTAAAAACGAAATGTTTGCACTAGAGACATTCGGTGCCTCCGCTCCGTACATAGGTCCTAGGCCTAACAAAATTAATTGCTCTATTGTATTGTATTATTCTGAAATACGTGTACATGTATATTGTTATAATACTTGCAAGCGTTGCTTATCTTCGAACGCTTCCACTATTATACTACTAGCCTACTACATTTTGTGCAGCATACACGACAACGTTTAAATATCGGTATATCTGGAACCATAAATGCAATAAACGTTTGAAAAAAATAAAACGTTAAACGCGTTATTATAAAAAAAATCTAAAGACGTTTGTAAACTTTGAACAAAAACATGATTTTTCTTTTTTAGTTATTTGACTAAATGCATTACATAATGATGCATGCAGTTCATCACTATCATCAAATTTTGTCATTATTAGTGAGTTAATGTAAAACTGGTACTCCGTTTACCAGTTGCACAACCATAATTGTTTGTAAGAAAAAAGCAGCAAAGTCTTAATAAGCCACGCATTTTTAGCAGTAATTGCATTTCACAAAGTAGGCTTAATGTAGCAATTCGTTTCAAATGGTGTGAAATCTCAATATTTTTTCTGATTTTTTTTCTGAAAAGTGTATGTGAAAAAATTGAAGATCGGTTAACAAACTTAGTCTTTACGTTTTGACTTGCTCATACTGTGATCATGACGTTATTTTTTGTCCTGCTGCCCTTGTAAAAATGTGGTAAATATTAATTCTCAAAAAGGTAGTTCCCGCCCTGCTGATGAAAAGGACGCCAAAAGGGGTAAAAGTCCTTAGTTTTGGCGAAATCACGGATGCGCCATTGTAACGGTGTTGGAGAACAGCGTTTAGTGAATGAAAGGGAAAATGGCGCACAGACACTGAACGATTGATTGACTGACTGACCGAATAACAGGAAGCGAAGACTGTCTTTCTCTGCAGATAGAACAGTCCTGACAGCTGCAATTATAAATGCAAAGTTAGCCTATACAACCGTATCAGTCTGCAGTAGCCTAGGTTTTATATTTGGGATACGCGGGAAAAAAACAGGTACATTTTTTCACAGAATTATACACTTTATACAGTAATTACTCGTATATACGGTTCATTTAGTAGAATAACAAAAATAGAAACAATCACAAATAGTAGACATCCGCTTTTGCGGCCACCCGGAGAACACAACGGGAGTTTTAGTTTACGCTCTGTCTCCTAATGGCAGGAGTGATTCAGAACCCACGAAAGAATTTGCGGATAGCCATGCACCGAAATTTCAGCGACAGTAACGCTGCCTTGGAAAGGCTTGGAGTATAAGCCAATGCTGACCAGCATTATGATGCCGAGATTCTTTGATGTATGTCAGAGCTAATAGCCTCACCCCATGCGGTCGAGAAGTGTCTTTCCAATGTTATTACTATCATCAGTAGGCCTACTAAGGCTACTAATCTGCGACCATCCCGTCTAGGCCGCATTAAACGTTTTGTCGTCCGTTCGTCCGTCCGTCCGTCTGTCTCTCTGTCATTTGGTCGATTTGTCCGTCTGTCCGGTAATCTTCTTTTTTATCTCTCTAATTCTATCATTACTGACCCAGTCGCTCAAAGGCGCTGGCTGTTCCATCATTACAGAAATGATGACAAGGCTGCTACTAGGCCTATTAGACGTCTTCACTTGGCTATGTCATGCACAATAGCCATTGCTTCGGCAAAGCGTATATTTTCTAGTCATACGGCTCCTTAAAAACAAAATGCATAAAAAAATCAACATTGGTCAGAACGTTTTCCGTGGCGGAAGTAGCCAGTGCTTCAACTTTAATTTTTAAAAAGTCGAAGGTCGATGTCCCATTGATTTGCAAATAAAAAACATAAAAACATGTTTTTAAAACATTTATTAAAACATTATAAAAATGCATAAAACATTAAACTGCAGATGTTTCCAATCGCTATTTTTTCGCCATTATAAATGCAAAAAAATATCTAACTCATAAAATTAAAAACAAAAACTTACCATTTGTAAAGACTAAAAACCGAAATGTACTGAATGTACAGATCAAAAACAGTTGAACGCATTTTGCCCATGAGAAATACATCATATTTGTGATTTTGTACGTTCATGATTTAACAATAACAAAAAACACGACATTAAAAACACAAAAAACATTAAAAAATAATTATAAAAACATTAAAAAATACAAAATTAAAAAATAAAAAAAACATGTTTTTAAACTTTTATAGAAAGCATAAAAATGTTTTTTTTACATTTATAGAACTCAAAAACATGACACCCATTTTACGGCTCGTCTGGTAACCTAATTCACTGTCGACGCCTGAGGCGCTCGGCAACTAGAGGGACGGCTACATATTATGTCGGCACTCGTCGCCGACATCTTTTCATGTTATTACTTATTATTACTATCACTATTACTATTACGTGTACTAATAATAGCTCGCTGCATGACGTGACATAAGGTCGGACAGACGGGCACAATATTACTATTGTCACATCTGCGAGTATCCATAGCTGGAAATGCGATGTTATTGGCAGAAGCTTAAATATAGGTAGATTGCGCCAGCTACACGTGGCTCAGCCCGGATGCCCTGTCACAACGGTTCTATTCTCGGCCAATCCGACCAGCCGTTATTGCTAAGATCACGGCGACAACGACCACTGTGGTGCAACTGTTGCATCGTGCTAATCTTCTCCGATTCCGATGACATTTTAAGCTCACAAAATGGGCGATCCGCCCGCGCCTTCCACTTCATTGTCTGAAGAGACGATGTGGGATACAGCCTTCCTTGCCTCCGGAATAATTATGCGGGATAATTATGCGCCCTGATTCTTTCTGAGACTTTGGCGCTTTATAAATCATTTACTTACTTACTTACTTACTTACTTAATTAAACCGCGTACCGGCCTGCTTAGCTGGGGTTAAAGCGAGGCGCGTTCATCTGTGATTTCACGTTGCAGGTGACACTTTGTAACTGTGACATGGGTTCACATGAATAGCCATACCCCTATACACTGTGTCCTAAAAAACGTCCCACTTTGTGACTGTCTTTCTGTTTGTTTTCGTTTGTGTGTGTCTGCTTCAAAGTGATCCAGAATCCAGGATTCCTGCCGGATCACCCCCAAAATTTAATCACTTGTAGCTTATGCCATGCCCGACATACCCTCAAAATTTCAGAAAGATCCGTCCATAACTTTTTG
>Ga0056128_1010762_pt1 | contig 11361 bp, 5 predicted proteins | sample WorMetLIZISLAND2_FD_71113 | JGI IMG/M metagenome (GOLD analysis project Ga0056128, IMG submission 71113) | Marine gutless worms symbiont microbial communities from Max Planck institute for Marine Microbiology, Germany - Olavius geniculatus... ... | reverse complement strand
GGGTGAGCGGGTCACCCTCACCCGCGCCGACATCTCTTCCATCCCCTCCCTACTCTTTTCTCATTCCTTCGCCCTTCCATTCAGTGCCTTCCCCCTCCAAAAAATTCAGCTACAATCGGGCTATATGGAGTAAATGAGGACTGCAGTAAGCTTCCTCAACTCGGTAAATGTGGACTTGCACCAAGTTTAAAGCAGTCGAAGACGTGCAGAAATTGGTCAGTTCTGCAACTGCAAAAATATGCACCAATGAAACGCCTGTGGGGGAAACGTCGTCTCCATAAGCTGCTGGCAGTTGGGAGAAGAGGGGACGATCGACTCGGTCGATTGGGCCTCCGTGAACGGCTGTAGCGAGCGATTGATCAGATACAGACACTTCCGGCCTGCAGACTTTCCCAGCATTCAGTCGATACAGCGCTGTTAGTTCAACGTCGTGGGTGGTATTTAAACCGACCTCCCGCGCGGCCGCAATCAGGGCCGGATTAAGGCATAAGCCAACGAGCCCCCCCCGCGCAAAACTGCACTTTTTAAATTTGCTTGGCTGATTTTCAGAAAAATAATCAAAAATTTTTGCCACCAGATGTCATATTTTAAAGCTGAAATGCGCCGAATTCGACTTCGGTTGGTACTCCCCTCCTGCAGACCTCGCTGGGCGAGCTCACTGCACTCCCTCAGACTCCCAAGCCAGATTTAGGGGTTACACAGAATAACAAAAAACTAATTCATTTTTGTTTTAAATTTTACTATTTGATTGATGCTTGGACGACGAATGGTTTATTGTAATTTGTAGTACTGTATGTGTAATAGGCCCAACAAAATTGGGCCTAGAGCACCTCGAAGCCTTAATCCGTCCCTGCACGGAATACGCCGTCCATCGGACGCTTTAAACGAGTGACTCCACTTCAAGGCCAGAGAAGAAGCAGAAGATTTATACACAGACAGCTACAGCTAGCGCGTTGCGTGCAGGGAGCTCATTGCCTTGGCAGGCGGCGCTTTCAGCCGACCACCGTTAAACCCAATTAAGCTATAGCGCACAACAAAAGACAGCCGGATGCCCGCCGTTTCCAGGCTCTATTAGCAGCCATCGCCTTTAACCCACTGGGTCAGTACAGTATGGCAACGGTACTGGACTAACTGTAACAAGGCATACTGTTACGGAAAACTCGGCCATAACCACCGTTGCCAGTATCACTATTACGCCTGTAAACCCACGGACGGATGGCCAGGCTGAGTTGGCCTGGATGGCTTGGTCCAATACCAAGTTGGCATGCCCGTCAGACGGTCACCTATCTCAGTACTAACCCGGCTCAATGTAGGGCAACTTTGTTGACGCGACCAACGATGTTACCCATACAAGCTCAAAGACACGGGATCTGCGCGTAGATTTGTGCCTAAGTAATTACGAGTGATTTAAACCAGTCGTAATTACGTACATATATCTTAGCTATACGCGTACAGGTCTGGGCAAAGCGACGTCTCATTAGACGCGTTAATCTTCTGCTAGAAAAACTCCTCCTGCAGTTGTTACTCACTCACTCATTCGCTCCTGTAGTTACTTGGTCGGTGATACTAATACAAACAAGAAACCCAGCTGTTGCGAGGAAAAAAACACGCTAGATAGCCTATACAGTTCCTGTTGCCGCACTGACCTTCAAAGTCATCCAAGGTAGATGATTTTCGTCTCATCTGAAAAGGCGTACGTCACTTCCTATTAGTAATTAACAGTAACCGTAACCCTATCTCCCACTCTTTCCCTGCAGATATGGCCAGTTATCGTTCAGCAGATACGCTCAAATGACAGCCCATGCATGTTTCTCTAACAACTCAATAAAACAAACAATCAATAAAAACAACCTAGCTAATGCTACACTACAGTTTTCACGACGTTGGAATTCCGAAGGAGCTGAATTCTAAATTACCTTGTAATGGTTACGGTAGTAATTGATCGATTTCACATCAACTAAAACTACCTGTGTTCTTCCACAGTAACTGCGCTTCAGTCATACTAGTCAGATACGAACTGTGAACTACTAGAAATTACTGCAGGACTGCAATCAGTCGGCCTGCGTGGCCGGCTATTAACACCAGCAGATTAATGTGTTCTAGACATGCTCAGCATAAAGATGAATGGTTCAAGCCGTAACCTGGTGGCGGGAGTGTGTTAGATCGGCCTGTCCAGTGCATGAGTATGCTCAAAATAGCAACCAACGGACACTGAGAGAGAATAAAAGTTAACGGACTAACCAGCATTGAGACACTTAGGCAGATACCCGTATAAACAGTGGGTTTTATTACTTTTATTGGGTAAACCGGTAAACCCACCTAAAACTGCTAAAATACCTACCCAAGGTTAATCCAATTTCAGTTTCTTGTTCCACTAATAATGACATATTTTATTACAGATAAATTTTTGAATAAAAAATCTACACCGATGGACGAACAGGCCATTGCATCTGCTGTTTGATATGAAATGGAATGGCTCATATCAGATATCAGCAGGCAAAGTCTACGCCGATGCCACAGTAAATTAACGCTGATGGACGTCTGATACAGCTGTCTGTTACTGACAAATGATGAAAATAAGAAGCCCAGCTGTCGCTAGGGAAAGCCAACTGTATTTACTTATTTAATATCGAGATAGCAACATCAAAAAATCATGCCTTCACTACTTCTGATTATAGTAAATAAGTAGCTCTGTGTTTGCAAACATACAGGAACTTTTATTGCAAATTACGGTCGCCACCGCAGATAGCAACATGGTGAAGGCAACCCTATTTGCTTCTTTAGACAGCTTTTCACTATGACGTACACATACTGTTTAGCAACAATACATCCATTAGTACGACCAGCCAATGACGTTTAGCAGCTGGCTGTACAGAGACAGCGAGGTGGCTATCATATAGCACTGATGCTATGGACAACAGACTCTGCATCCAGCAGCTGAAGCATGCTACCTTGCAGCCAAGAATCAATCAATCAAATACCCAGCATGCAATATGATGCAACAACATACATGATATGAACACAGACACAGAGACCACATGGGCTGACAGTTTATATCCAGTTCATACATCACATTACATCTATAGCCAGCGTCTAGCTTTTGAAAATATGCCTAAAAGTTGGGCAAGGCCTAAGTAACAAGTGATACCATTTTGATTTTGGAGGCCTGGTAGCCTAACGGTAATTAGGACGCTGGACTTTCGATACTGGTCACTGGTAGCGTAGCATAGTGGTTAGAACGTCGGTCCTGGCCGGCGAACTTTCCCTATCCTGCGCTATACTGATGGATGGCTGTTTGACCACTCTGTGGGTAAAGCGTCCGCTATCAGTCAACTAACAAGGCCAACTCAGCCTGCCATCCCTCCGGGGTCAATTAAATGAGTAGTAACTCATTTATATGGGTTACGGAAGGTGGTGACCTTAGTACAGCTGACTGGGGCTGCCTAGCCGGCAGCTGCGCTAGCCCGTGTCTGCAGGCTGCACGCGGTGGCCATGCGGCCGGCGGCTCTGGTTAATGACGAAAAGCGCATTAGATGATCAACGTAATCAACAACGTGTTACAAAAATGACTTCTGCAAGTCAGTAAGAGTCCACGTATAGTATAGTCATAGTCGTATACCAACAGAACTTGAATCTAGAGGGTCCAGACTTAGACTGCAAAAATCTAAATTCCATACTAAAAATTTCATATGCAGGTTGTCTTGGTCTATCTAGAGCCATTTCGACGCAATTCACTTTTGAAATGCGTGCTGCAGCCAAAAATTGCAAAAAATTTACTAAAACCCCCTATTTTGGGTGTTCAAGGTCATCAATGTTGACATTTCTAAGAAGCTCGTTGCAAGTGCTTGTAATAATAAGCAGCATGTCTGTGCCTATCTGCAACCATTATCACGTTAGATGAGCCAACAGAGTTAGAATAACGTCTTTTCAGGAGGGGTGCCCCTATTTTTCCCCCTCGTTCATGAGGACCCCTTTCACCCAGCGGCATGAAATGTTGTCACGAAATACTACAGACACTAAGCTATCATATGGTGAAAACCAGAAGTCTCTATCTCAACTGGTCTTAAAACGGTACCGGGTTGTGACAGAGAGACAGACGGACGGACGGATGGACAGACAGAATTACCATAGCTAATACGTGCTATAGCTAGCTAGCTAGCTCTGGCGCGTAAAAATTAGGCAGTATTTACGCACACACGTACACACAGCTTCAGTATGACTTCCTGTGTATAATCTGCCATGTAAACGATTACTGACTACTAAACGCCTGTAGCCCTGAAATTATGGAACTACCTGGAACTTTCGCTCCCGGGAACGAACCCGGCAGCGAAAGTGACGGGGAACTTTAGCTCCCAGGAAGTTTCGTTCCCACAATCTGCGCAACGTGGTTTCGTTCCCCAACACAAATTATAATTATTTAATTGATAAACTAATGGAAACTAAGGCGTTATAGCTCGTTTGTGTCTTTGTACAGCTTCATTGTAGTAAAAGATGGCAGAATCTAGGAAATTATTTTATTAATTAATTTATCTTAAATTTACTAAGTTCTCCAAATTCTTCCTCAAATTATATTTGTTTATAAATTCTTCCTTAAATTATATTTCTCCTCAAATTCTTACCATTATTTCAAATTCTAGTCACTTCCCTAAACCTTAAACCCATCTTTCGGAAAACCTTTATAGACTAACTGTAGCACGTTCCCTAGCGATAGCTGGGGTTTCTCGTTTTGGACGTTGAGCATTTACACCACATGCTGGCGTCCTTTGATTTCATCTGTTTCTATTAAGTGTGTAGGCCTATAATGTTAACTCTGAGTGAAAGTTCCACCTCATTTTCGCTCAGGGAGCAAAAGTTGCAGGAAACGAAAATTCCTGTTACCGTAGCCAGGTACCGATAAAGTCAGCTCAGAGGTGCGTTCTGTAGTATTACCTAGCTGGCCAGGCGAGTAAATCATTACAATCAGCTTTCTCTCACCACTCGGAAAAATGCCACAACCTCCTTCGTGGGTGGAGGCCACCAGCAAAAGCAGCCAATGGATTACTACATAATGAGCGGACACTTACCCAGGAACTGAATCGTTTGAACATGATCACAGCACGCACAACGTCACACAAACGAGCGCCGGAGATCACCAACTGATATTCCTATCAGAAACTATTCAGTCAATAACTATGGCATAGAGATGTCTGAGCGTCAGACAACTCAACTCATCTAGGCGAAAGTTTGCCCAGTTAAGTTAGTTTACTAGCAGCGCCTGTCGGTTGTCGGTCTGTCCGGCTTCATCCAAGTCCTGGAGTCTCAGTCTACCCAGTGAGCCCAAGATGATGATTATTCCAGATGCAAGCCTCTGCCTGCACAGCCTGCAGCAGCAGCCGCCTGTTCCAGCTCCTGTCATCCCCTCCCCCATCCCTTAACTTCATCTAACCAGCAGCCCAGCCTCTGGGCGATCAGGCTACAAGTTGCAGCGCTGAGTCACAACGGTTCAGCCCGGCAGGTGCTGGCTGGCAGGCCGCTAGGCACCGGCAGTTAGTCAAAGAATGAATGGAACGTACTGGCGCCAAACACAAACAAACTCACGCTATCCCATGCCACGCTCACTGCTTATCTCAGTCGCAGACTCGCAGTCAAGCTCAGCGTAATATAGACCATTATAGCAATACTGCAACCCAGTCATTGTCTGTCTACAAAGGTGATAAAAATGCAATAATACCAAAAAAATTACCAACAAAAATAGCTCTGAAAACATTACGCCATCTGAGCATCCTCAATGGCTCTTACTAACCTGTCTGAAGGATGAAGACCATCAGACGCCATCTCCTTTCTATACCAGCTCCTAGATTATGTACACAGTACGCAGTGACGCCTTTTGCCTGTTCATCATACTTTTTTACTTACTTTTTTTACATTATTTTCAATATCTGCATATATTTTTCAACCATTACAAAAGTTAAGCTGGATCCTTTAAAGGTCTACAAAAAGTCCCTCATCAACAGCCTTTTCTCAACATCTCAAGAACAAGCAACAAAGGGTAAATGTGCTAAAGACCAAAAAAAATCAACAAAAAATGCTAAGCAGAAAAATGTGGAAAAATGCACAGAGCAGAGTGAGAAATGTATGGTGAAAAGGACCTAAAGGCAGCAAATCACAAATTGATTACACACAAATCATGTCCGTTTACGTTGCTGAAATAAACTCTGAGATAACACCATGCAAGAAGCAGAACAGACTCTAGGCTAACTGCAGGGTGCCCCCAGTGACCTCAACATAAACAACTGCTCTAATGCATGTACACAGGCAACTGATAAGAACACAGTATCACCACCAACAGTTGCAAGCTTTTTACGACCCACCAGGCAGCTCTGCAGTCCACTGAGTTCAGTCATACAAAGGCAGTCATGTTGTGGACTTTAGTGTCTTCTTCTAACTGTTAATTGTGTAAACTTGATTTTTGTTTTCACTCTTCTTTCTTTGTAACTTTTTTTTATTTCAGAAAAGTGTAGCCTACTTAGCCATCACTTTAGCACACATCTTCTCATATCAGCTAAATTTAATCACTCCTGATATGATAAAAAAGAATTAAATCAGGTGCACCTCAGTAATAGCATAGTGGTACATAATGGTACTAATAAATTAATTACGAAAAGCAGGCAAAAAGTTTTGAGCCTCGATATATTAGACCAAAATTTTTGTTATTGTTTATATATCAGTAAAACATGCCTTTCACGTGCACTCGTGTGGGCATGTTGAAAATATGACGTCACTGTAATTTATGACGCAGTAGAGCTTTAAACTGAAACGATTTGAAGTGATAGCGCAAAAATCGGAAAATCAGGCTCGCTCTTTCATAACAATTTTTTGGTCTGTAGTTGGATTTACCAAAGCAGAGCCCCGTGGCATCTGATTTTGTGAAAGCCCAACAAACACGTTTGTGAATTTTTTATTTGCATATAAGAATATGCGATAGCCTAAATTTGTGTCAACCGCAAATAAGAACACTTGAGTCAATAACGACTTCATGCAAATATGGCAGGAAGTCAAAAACTTTTGAGCCTTAATACATTACACTAAACTTTTTATTGCCTGTATATCAGTAAAAGGTACCTTCCATGCATATTCGTGTGAGCAGGTTGTGAAAGTGATGCCATTGTAATGCATGACATCATAGAGCATAAATCAGAAATGATTCGGTGTGCTAATGCAAGCAGAGTTTGAACCAGGCTGGTTGTTGCATGAAACTTTTTTCAGTCTGTAGCTGGATTTGCCAAACTGAGGCTCCGTGGCATCCGATTTTGTGAAAGCCTTGACAAATACGTTTATGAATTTCTCATTTGCATTTGTGAATATACGATGGCCTAATCTGTGGTAACCACAAATTACAGCATTTCAGCCAATTAGGACTTTATGTCAATATTTGATGGTATCAGAAAAAAATTATTTAAAATTTCACTGTTAATTATATCAGTTGTGTTAATGAAGAACTATTCAAGATATCCAACCTGCTGCATGGGGGTGCTTGATGGGCAAAGGGCTGGAAGCAAGCCGCAAGCACCCTCCCCCAAATTTGGCACTGCAGTCCAGTCCTACGTCTAATGCACATTTCACTGATATATAGATTGTTAAAAAATTGTAGTCTAATATGTTCGAGCTCAAAACTTTTTGCCTCCTTTTCCATGGAATTTTGACATTTCCACGGAATTTCATGGAATTTTGCAGAAGTTGAAAACTGACCGATGACTAGTACGATCGTCGACTTGATAACGCAAATTAAACTAACTATATCATGGAGAACAGCAAAAACTAATCTGCCTAAAACTGCGAGCCGTATTAATAATCACCATCGAAATACCGCACAATGGTAAATATCACAAAGCAACTAATTGGCAGACTGCACTTTTGAAAAGAGAAAAATGACTAATAATTTTTCTTTGTATGTTACCAGCGCAACCAAGCACAATGCCAGTCTCCTAAAACTGAAGTTTCTTAACAGGATAGAGCTCAGTTTACTCACAAACAAAAGGCTGCGGTAAGCCACGGAATTTGGATGATTTTGCTGCAGTGAGCCGCGAAATTTTGCGAACTGGCCCGCAGAATTTGGCAAAATTTTCCATGAAAAACTGTGGGCCATACTAATAATCAGGCCAACAATATTAGCCTACCAGCACAAGTTTCGCTCTCCCATTGTATGCATTTCACACACTTATCCAACAGACACACATACATAAGTTTAGTGGCAAGCTTTGCACTTCAGCATTACAGCACTAAGCATTTTACATTTCAGACATCCTGATCCAAGTAATACACTGCTGAAGTCCTCAAAAACACTCAACCACTCACAAAAAACCTCTGTGCTTAAGCATGGAATGCTAGTCCTTAGCAATATTCTGTATTCTTAAACATGCAGAAGACAGTAGCATTAGGCCGAATTGTATGCTATCATATCAAAGAATTACAACTCTGTATTATCATCTTTGTAAGTACCTGTCTGCAGTTACTCATTATTACTTTACACAGACTTCCAGTTCAGACACTACAGCACTTAATAAATCTGCATTACATCAACTGCTAACTACATTATATAACTATCTATAACTACTGGTATCAAAACCATTCAGTGATGTGCCCGCTACAACAACACTTGAAACCAGCATAAAGAGATGTAATGCCCATATGTATAGCAAAATGAAATACACTTAGATGACAGAAAAAATGGCACTCATGTGGATGAAATATAAATGCCATGATAATCTGTAACTAACAGTTCAAAAATTGAATCAATAATTCATGCAGACTGGCCAAAATAAGAAAATAAAACTGTATAAGACCAATTCCTTCCCTTTCCTCCCATGCTTCCTTGTCTCAGTCAGTTTCTTCTAAATTAGAGACAATGAGAAGTCAGTAACTAAATAATTTCTAATACCTAACATTACATAAATTAATGATCAAACAGTCGCTAGTTTTGACTGAAAACCAAAAATGGCAATTGTCTCCCAAAAATGCATGATTCTGTTCAGTACTGAACTTTATCACAAATCAGCTACCGGGTATCACAGATGCACTGAGACAAAATCAGTGAATGCTTTATCCAGTTAAATCTAGATAAACTATAACAGACATGCTCTGAAAAAACAGACACTTGTCATCATATCTGTTTCTGTTTGTTTGAATAATGTGTACTTTTGAACTTTATGTAGGCCTATATTATTTTGTTCTCTCTCATCTTGTCTGTCCGGTATTGTCGATTTTTTTAGTCGTATTGTACTTTTTTTATTCTGTATTTGTACTTGTATTTGTCTTCTGCCTGAGTGGCGAATAAACAAGAACAAGAATAAAGATTTACTAGCAAAGCAACTAAAAACTCAAGATTAAAAATAAAAAGTTCACCGGTTAAAAATTTCAACAATTCAAGCTTGGTTCCCTAAATTAGATGATATTAGACCAATCAGTATGTGTACCTTTATTACAGAGTTCTGCAATGATTGTGATTATTAACCGTGCAATTAATAATTTTAATTTTGTGTTAATTGCAGTTGAACCACACAGCTGTTTTGTTTTTCATACACTCTTTTTCCACAAGTGTGGCAGTGGTTATATATTTATAAATGTACGGACAAACTTGGCGTTATAAAAACATTCATTATGACTATAAGTTTGATTAATTGTTTCAATCGTGCATTAATCAGAGCTGCACCGCCGCTAATCAAGTTTTCTCACACTTCAGTATAAGTGACAAACTGTGCGTCGCATTCTATGCATGAAACAGAACGCATACCTTAGCTTTAGCAGGCTTTGCTGATTCCGGAATTCCCCGCTGCTCATCGCTCTGTGCCTGGGGTTGTGGCGCTGGTGGCACATCTTGCTGCACCATTCCATCCGACCTAGGCTTGCGCGTACGCCCGGTGCGAGACGCCATCGTGACGATCAACCGTCGACGAAATATTCCCTACAAAACCGATCCGAAATATGCCCGCCGCAAGCACGAATCGACAGGCGGTGAATATTATTGCCGAGCAAACGAAAGATTAACAGGTAAACAAACACCTATCACGACGGGCAGCCATCTTTGTTGACAAACATCGGAGCCAGTGGCTGGGGCTGGGCAAATTCAATAAATGCAGCAAATGTATTTTGAACGCAGGCAAACAAAACACAGATCCACAAATGTCTCCGAATATTCCTTTATCAATTTTATGTAACGTGATAAAAATAATTTGACTAAAATTCACACGCTGTAAAGTTTGTTAAGTTAGTGATTTTTTGGCTTGCCATACGATAAACATCTTGAAGTACCGGTAAGCAGCAATTTACAACTTTGGACTGTAAAGTGGAGAAGCAAGGACTGAGAAAAGCTTGAAGTATACATGCTAATAAAAAACAAAAAAAAAATATTAATTGCATTTTTTTCGCTTGATGACACTTGTTATGAAAGATTAACAACTAACAACTATAGTATAGTCATTGCAATCCCGGGATCCCGATCTTTTTCGCCAATCCCGAATCCCTAGATTGGCAAAGTCTCAATCCTGGGATTTCGGGATCAAAAAATGAGTTAAAATTGTACTTTTTCGCATGTTAAATAATAAAAAATAAATTTTTGGACATCTTATGAATATAATCTTTCATGCGCGCACGTAGCCTACGTTATACTCCATGCTGTGCACTGTAACTTGTATTTTTACAGTCACTGTCACTCTTTACACTTCGGACATATTTTTCATTGGAGCCTATACTATTGCAATCACTATCAGTTATTAACGTTTAAAGTGTTTATGAAATTAAGCTCTAATAGTATCCCTAAAATATGAATATTTATTACTGCATTTAAAGCTGAAGGCGTGGCACTTGGTTGCCGCGAAAACTACAATAATGACGGTGTTTGGTTGAATAGGTTTTGCGAAATTTGCGATAATTGTGTGTTTTCTTGTTTTTTTTTTTCGTTTAGCAACAACAGTTGCAGGTTAATACCGTTAATTTCACTTCTTTCACTTCACAGACGCACGTTCAAACTTTTTGGCACCGGCACAAGTTGAAGTTTGACCATCTGCTGAAGAAGAAGAACTGAAGTTTAGAAACAACTGTTTTTTTCGCAGCATTATTCCATGCAAGGTGTTATCTGCCGTGAAAATTCACGGAAAATAGTCGATTTTCGCTATCTGCCGTGAATTTTCACGAAGGTCAATGGTAAAAGGCGGATCTGCGGATGTGGCAACGGGTAAAAGACGGATGTTGCGGAGCGGTTACTGTAAATACTCAATCGGCCCATCGGCGCGCCAGTGAACACTGTAGTTGAGTAGATCGCCACTGTCCACTGACTTCAAAGAAGTAGAGTTCACACGCTGCGTTAGGCCTACATTGTCCTTTAAC
>Ga0056128_1010760_pt1 | contig 11363 bp, 6 predicted proteins | sample WorMetLIZISLAND2_FD_71113 | JGI IMG/M metagenome (GOLD analysis project Ga0056128, IMG submission 71113) | Marine gutless worms symbiont microbial communities from Max Planck institute for Marine Microbiology, Germany - Olavius geniculatus... ... | reverse complement strand
ACTTAAACATTTCTATCCATTTCTACTTCTACCATCATGACCTGAATCAAAAACTGATCGCAGTCTGTTCGTTTGAGTGTATGAATTATAGGCAAAATAACTTGGTAATATGAAACATGTGCAGTCTATAATTGTCATTGTTATTGTTGCCGTTTTTACCGATGTCGTTATTTTGTGTTGCCGTTTTTACCGGTTGCCGTTTTTTCCGTTGCCCTTTTTACCGTTGCCGTTATTACCGTTGCCGATTTTACCGTTGCCGTTTTTACCGTTTACCAGCGAAACATACCGCGTTTACAGAAGCACATAAAATATACCACACCATGTGCCTTCAACCTTCATGTTTACCGACAATACGAAACGCTTTTGTTCTTAAGCAGATATAAAACGTAACTACATAAGACGAACGGATACAGAAACAAGTTAATGAAATGTAACAACAATGCAGCAGAAATGCTCCATTTCTTCTGACACAGTTGGAATGTGGACTGTGAAAGTTTTCAGATGGGACTAGAAACCAGCACAGCATCACAATGTGGAATGTAGAATGAAAACTTGTTTAGATGGGACATTGAAACAGTGTGGCATGGTGGGTAATTTCTCCCCCCAGAGAATGACAGTAAGCAATGACAAAACGCAGTGGAATGTGGTGAGACAGTAACAGGGCTGTACAAGATATTCTATTTGTATTCTATTCGGCTCAAATAGCAGGCCAAAAAGTGTATTCGTATTCGGCCAAATACCAGTGCAAAAAATATACCAAATATGAATAATATGGGCTATGCCACCACCACTCATTGCTCTGCACTTAGCCTCAGACAGGTGCTGTCAGTCTGGCAGTCCCGGTATCCCACACGTGACGCTGGGCATTCCCCAAGCCATTTACTTTGCTTACTGTCAAGAGTACAGCGTGTTTTGTTACTGTCGTTAATCTTTGTTACAATCGTTCCTTTAATATGATGAGTGAAGAAAGTTCAAGAAACGTCTATAAAATTGTGTCAGCTATTCATATTCTATTCATATTTGGTCAAATAGTACATAAAGTATTCTTATTCGGCCAAGTAGTAAAATCTACTATACAGTACAGCCCTATTAATTAATGAATGGCTGAGAATAGCCTGCCACGGAAGTACAGTGAGTGAGTGAGTGAGTGAGTGAGTAGGGTTTAACGTCCCACCCGACACAGTATAGGTCATTTCGGAGATGGCCTTTCCAGGTGGAATGCACACAAACACATAATAATGGAACAGTAAGTTTAACCTTTACAGAAACACAAAACACAAAATACAAAAAAAAACAAGCTAAACCTAAAACTGTAATAACTCCATTATGCGCATGCACATTAATTAACAGAATGGTGGTTCTAAAAATCTTCCCTGTTATCCTCCAGACAGCACGGAAGTACAGAGTGAGTGCACTTCCCAAGAACTGGAATGCCTTAACGCATGTATACGACACATAAGCAAAGACAGCAGAACGCCAACAGACAGAAAAAAACTACTAATTACAACACAGCATCTAATGCACTTGACTCAATGGCATCCTGTGCTGCTGCTGCAGTCTACTGAGTTACTATTACAATAGGTTCATTGGGAAATTGCTGCTGGCCTAAAATCAACCTGCACAATTATGATGTCACTGCTGAAAAAGATACGAACATGTGGGACACAATAGGGAACCATAATCACTAAAGGCTAGTCCACGTTAAGGTGGAATGCTGTACAAGGTATGAAACAGAGGGATGTCAAGAAAAGTGAGAAAAAGATGGATACAGATTAAGTTGATAGAAAAATGAGCATTTATAGCGTGATCTTAAGAAACAATGTTTGGCAAGCAGTAACCAGAGGCCGTCACAACACTACTGAATAAGCAAATTACCGACAGAAAGAATGAATGAAGCTACAGTTACTGTTGACAACTGACAGTATACAGCATATGCTTAACCTTAAATCATACGACTAGTTAATGAACAACAGTAAATTACTTACACGGTTGCTTCACAAACGTCACTTGTGGTCAACTGACATGGGACTAGCAGAAAAAAAACACTGCAACTATGGATGCGAGTCGTGACACTTGCAAACCAACGAAACACAAAAGTCTACCCTTAATGCATTAGTATACACATTTACACACAATATGCATAAACTGCTTGCAAAACATAATGACTATGCAACAGTTAACAAAATTATTTAAGTCTTGCGTGAGACATCTATGACATAGATGAGTCTTGTAATTTGTGCTATCAACAAGCACATGAATGAACTAAACAGATTCTGACTGTAAATAACAAAATCCACCAAATGTAAGCTAGATGCAACATCTGTGGTGGATGCAGCCGAGTATATCAACTAAACTGAAATAACTTGAAGTTAAACACATAAACTTGATTAGTCACAGTGTGGGTATATTCCTATGAAAGTACAAACTATAAGCACTGAATTCGTCTGCTGACTGCACCAAGTTCACTGTTATTGTCAGTGAAAGTTGAGTTTTAGCTTAAGTTGTGACGTTTTTTGTTCTACCAATGTGCTACATGAGATTGTAGTAATTTGTTCGATTTGTAATTTTGTAATTGTACATAATTTCTTCAGCACTGTGTCATTTGGTAGCATGATAAATGTTTGTTTGTGTTTTTATTGTGAGAATAAGAAAATAAAAAACTAAAGTTTACCAGTCAGTGCTGAGCATAGGAATGGTCCGCTGACAATTAGCAGTTAAGCGATAGCAGAGCTCACAGTTAACGCTTTGCATAGGAATATGCCTTTGCCCTATGTAACATTTCACACTACAATGGAAAAAAATACAAAGCCACTAAAGAGCATATCTGTGAACTGCATGTTGGTGCTGTTGCTTCTCGCGTGCAAACTGACAATTGCTCACCCAACAATAAGCTGTAAGACCACTAATGAGATTTACGGTCCATCGACGACCTTCAGCGACCTTGACTGTGTCCTTGAACTTTGGCACTTCACTTTAGACTCTTCAAACCTGTGTCACGCATTCCAAGCACAAAATAGGCAATCATATAATATGATGCATTTTTTCCAGTAAAAAATGGCCAGCAAGTTGCAAGTTTAATCTACACTCTAGAACGAAAACTATAAAACTGTTTTAGCTCTTTCGAAACTGATGTTGAGAAAAGTCGACTGCTAGACAGAAGGCAGATGTCGACAAAAGTCGACATTGGGAAGTAGAAGGCTGACAGTAGCTGATGAGTTGACAGATGTCACAACACAATGTCACAACGTTTACTGAGAAAGTACTAAACCTCAAAGGCCTATGAAAAAGTATTCAGCCTCGAAAAAATTTAAGGCAGCAGAAAACTAAACAACTTAAATAAAACTAAGACTGAGAACATAAGGTATCAAAGACTGCAACAGAAACTAAACAAACAAGAAGCCCAGCTGTCACTAGGAAAAGCCAAACCTTGAAAGCTACAGGGCGTGTGCCACTTGCTATTAGTTATAATTAATAACCTAAGCTGTATGTCTCACCATTTCCAACATATGGCATAACATTCCATTCAAAATTGCAGCCAAAGTGGTGCAGATGGACACATTGACAGCCTATAGGAAGTCGTCACTGCCCTATTCGATGGTACCATCACAGACCTCTACGACTTACTGTTTAGCTGCAGTCACAATTGGCATTGCATAGTGCATTATGACCCTTCAAGGTCATCCAAGGTCAATGATCTCCATCTAATCTGACACAGCATATACTACTTCCTATTAGTAATCAATAGTAACCTAGGTTGTATCTCTCGCCGTTTCCGAGATATAGCCAGTTTTCCGTTGAAAAGCGCACATTTTTCCTACCCCCCTTCATTCAACCTCCAATTTGAAAATGTTCCCTTTGGAATAGATGGCTAAAATTTTGCATACCCAATTTTAAGACCCACGGATACACGGATTATTCGTGTAAAAGGTTTTCCCTTATGCGCTACCAGTTAGCCACAGTACAGCCGTTACAGCCAAACAGACAATTAACAGACGACAACTCATGCCAATAGCTCGATCTTCACTAAAGTACGGTCGGCTAAAAATCAACGTGAAAATCACACTGCGCAATCAATCATACAAATTTGTTGACAGTGAGCAAAGACTGAGAGATAGACAAATGTTCAAGCACAGACAGACCGACAGACACAGACAGATGGAGCACAAACAGACAGAAAGACAGACAGACCCGGTCGTCGTAGCATTGCAAGTCGTTGTTCTTCCGGTTCACGCAGCCACTGCAGCATGCGCACGTAAGTCTCACGGCCTGTCTTCATCTTGGACCAGGGCTTCGGGTTGCGCAGCAGCTCACTCAGTGTGCCCTGGCTCCGGCTGATAACGGCATGAGCAAACAATGACTGCGGAATGTTGAAACGTCGCAACTCGACGCTCACACGCTCCGCGACATCACTCGTATCAAGTTCCTCAATGTCACACAGCGCAACACTGATGGACCGAGTTGGTGTCCCCGATGCATCACTCGCAGTCTCAGGTGAACTGGAATTTCCAACATCCGATTCCCCCGCTGACTCCGTACTTGGTACCTTTGCTAGACCGTTCCTCGCTGATGGAGATCGACTGTTCACATTCTCACCAGTCCAGAATATCTTTGATAAGTCAAGGCAATCGATTGGTGGCAGAGAATACGAATGACCCCCACCGCCACAGAAGCTGTTTAGAGAATTACACGGTTCTAACTGTCCATGGTCGTTCAACATGGCTGTCGGCTTCAGTGGCTCAAGATTTTCATAAAACTCTAGATTGTTCACGTCAATACTACACGTCGCAGAGTCATGTTGGTTTACAGGGGACATTGGCTGGAGCGGCATGAGCTCAGTGTAGGTGGATGTGATCTCATCAATGTCGTTACTGACACCCATGTAACTGCTGCTGCTGTATGATGACAGATCACTGTGATAATGATCAGAACCAACCAACATTTTGCTAGAACACAAAACAACACATTCTCTAATTTAACAATGACACGTATTTTTTGTATAAGAATACATCAAGTTCAAACTCTAACAGGTGGCAGGTATTAACTACCAATGTAACGAATGTTAGCATCTCTTATGTCTGTTTCTGTCTGTCTACTCTACAGTCATTGATTCATTACATCTATTACTCTACTTCATTGCTATTACTGTGTATTTTCTCCATCTGTCACCGGGGTAGGGTAAAGTGCAAGGTGCGAGAAGGGTATAGTGCGAGGGAGCGTGCGAGGCGGCACGCGATTGGTCAGCTATAAATAGATTCCTTGCAGTTTACCCACCATTCTGAACACACAGGAATGAGTCAATGGATTACGGCAATACAGCCCTGCGGCCGCCAGTGTGATAGCACTTGAGCATGGCGAGATGAAAGGCACAGCATGCACGCTGCACGCCGTGGAGCAGTCAACAGTGCAATCAGCTAGGACTGCCGCTTACGTAATGACCAAGACTGTGGACGACGTTGCCGAGTAGTAAATATGAGTAGCCGTTCAACTGGAAGCGTAATTGTCCATGGCTAATCGACTGATTGCCAGGTGGTGGACAACAGAAATGATACTAGGCCTACTTGGCATCAACAAGGAGACCCACGGCAGCATCTGCTGCTGTGAGTCACACTTCAAAAAAGATATTGAATGTTTGGAAACAATTCAACGAAAAGCAACGAATCTGGTCAAAGGATTGAAGAGGAAACCATATGATATGAGGAACGACTGAAGTCTTTGGGACTGTACTCACTACAGCAGAGAAGACTTCGGGGCGATCTGATCGAAACGTTCAAAATTCTGACTGGGAAAGAACGTGTCGATAGTCAGTCATTCTTTCAGTTGGCTACAGACTTGCATAACTTGTGTGGACACAGTCTGTAACTGTTCTTGCCAAGGTGCTCGGCAACTGTTCGGAAGACGTTTTTCAGTACAAGAGTTGTTAGTCACTGGAACGCTCTGCCACATCATGTGATCAATGCTCCAACAGTGAATACCTTCAAGAACCGTTTAGAGAAGCACTGGTCGGATATGGGCATCTAAAGCGCAAGCTGCACGCTCATCATCATCATCAAGTACAAGTACAAGTACAAGCAATTTATTTGTTTAAACATCTCCTAACCATATTTCTAACCCTAACCGTAATCTTAACCCTATCCCTAACCATAGCCCTAACTCTGTTGCGACATCCGCACATACGCCGATCCGCCTTTTACCATCGTCCGTTCTAAGCTGGGGGTCAGGGTGGGATTGTGAGCATGTTTCAAACTTGTCTTCAACAAAATAACTCTGTAGATAATAGGAAAAAAACTTTAATGCACAAAAAAAAAACAAAAAAGCAGATACACAAAAAATCCACCATACAAATAGTCAAAATAATTCAATTTCTAACACAAAAACAAACAAACAAACAAAATACAATGAATATTTAACGCGAAGAATAACCAAGAACCGCGTTTTTGATGCCTAACGCGTTAGTGTTAATTTATAGATAGGTATATTATAAAATACGCTAATTTATGCATGTCGAGTTGTCAACTCCATACTTTAATTAGTTTTGTTTTAATAGTTTTAGCTAATATTTTTAATTTTTGCTAACTTTACGGCACAGCCAACGAAAAATTTTAAAAAGTCAGCAGCAATGAAAACTATTAGTTGAAACTGTTAAAACTATTAAAAGTATTGGGTCGACATGCATAAATTAGCGTATTTATAATATACTCATCTATAAACTAACACTAACGCGTTAGGCATCAAAACGCAGCTAAGGTTCGTGCCCTTGCGTTGTTGTTACGGTATGAATTTTGAATATCTTCGGCTAAAATACCAAATTTAAAAAAAAATTTTAATATTAAATTGCTAAATTGTTTTTGCAATTATTTTTTTGAATTAAATTTTTAAGATGTTAAATTGAGTATATTTGAAGTTAGAAACCTGTGTTGGAAACGAATTTTTGAAGCAAACAAACAACCGCTGAATAAAACAACGCAAAAAACCTGGCATGAATGTTAAAATTTTAGGTTAATCTATTATCGCTCAGGAGTTTGTTTACGAATCTTGAATTCGTGTTTGTTTCTATTATCTAGATTTTGTGCATATCTAACTGGTTCACTTTTAGCTGACAGCGTAAACTCTGAATTGCGCTGCTTGAGATAGGACGGTTGTCAGCCATGTATAAGCTTCGTCTGCTTGAAAGATCGTGTGTTCTCTGTCACCGGCAGAAACGACTTCAGGAATTTACGCGACAAGTGTATAATTTAACTGGAAAGTGGACTGAGAAATTAGACAGAGATGTTCGGCTGAATATCGAGAAATACTGGAAAGATAGATTGCGAGATCTGGATATGTTGATGAGTAACCAGGCGAGCCTTATTCTCTCATTCACTGGCGTCTGTCGTAAAAGTCAAGTTTAACCCAAGCCTTAATTTAACTTGCATTGCTGTACGTGTATTAGTGCTGTGCAATACCTGAAATTAGAGCCAAGATAACGATATCATTTCAGGTTCCGGAAGTGCATATAAAACATTAGTCTTCAAGCTCGTCGAGAGGGGGAGGGGGTAGTTTTGTCGGGCCTCATGACGTGTGGGGGCCCTGCCGTTTCTTAGAAAATATATATATATATATATATTTAAGGTCCGGTTTTTCTATCTCCAATCATATGAAATTTGATCTCCGATTTACTGATCTTCGATTAACTTGATGTTTAGAATTGATCGTCGATCAACTGTGTTTCGTTTTTCCATGCATTTTCGATCTCCAATTATGTGATTGGCGATTAGCTGATCCGCCATCGACTGAGCATGCTTTATGCCAATCTTATTGGCTGACAGTGACCTCAATTTGCGGTGTTGCGCTAAATTACCCAGCATGCGCTGCAAGTGGACGCCGTAGCCAGTAAACGTCATCATAGCAACGATATCAATGATATTGTACATATTGTCTGCTGTCAAAAATATGTTTTATCGCAAATCAATACAGGAGCGTCGTATCTATTTTATTCCTTCACGAAACACCATTCACAGCATAAATTGATCAGTAGTGACTGATCGCCATGCCTGGAACTTCATTTTAATGCGTGAATTGCCGTTCTGACCGGTGATGCGAAGCAATGTTTCTGGTGCGAATAAGCAACGAACTGCAGATCGCCACGTTTAATCTTCAATTTTCTGACTTGATCTGCCAATATTCATCAGTTATCATCAGTTGTCATCAGTTATTTTGCAATGATTTTGGAACAAATCTATTTTTTGGATGCTTTCTGGACTTATTGGCTTCAAACATGTCAAACTCGAAACTGTTTCAATGTGGCACTTGCAGTCAGCAGCGGATCCAGAACTTGGGAATAGAGGGGAACACGAGGGTATGGGGTGGGAAAATTTCAAGCAAAAATGATGCATTTTTGAGATGTATCCAGTCAATAGAGTTGGCGCCCTTCCCCCTTGAATCCGCTACTGCTCACACTCACCCCAGTGATTCAACGTAATTATGATCAGTGTTGGTCATTATCGGGGATAAATGATCTGTTTCCTGGTCGTTATGCAATACTGTAATGCAATACTGCAACAAACTTTGCAAAAACTAACATAAACTAAATACGTAAACAGCATTTGACAGACAGTGCAAACAAAATTTCGTCGTTAGCAGCCAGCATATGTCTATAGCACATGCGACATGCACATTGCGTGCCCAGCCCATCAGTCGCACCACGGATAGATCACGAAAGTTGACAAAACGCCACAATGAACTAGAGATGCGCCGTTTTGACAAAACACCTATCAACGCATGTGCAAACTGCAAACATATTACTAACTTAGGCCTACAAGAATGGTTTTGATGTGATGACAGACGTCCTACTTTCATTGCTGTCACGCAGTGTGCAGTTGTCATTAATCAATAGAGCGATTGCATGGTATCGAAACTGGTATCGTCATATCACGATACTAGGCGGTATCGTGGCACCACGATATATCACAATATATCGAGACTTCTTCGATAGTAATATCAAAACGTCGATACTCACGATGCTTATCGAGGTATCGAAGGTATCGCACAGCACTAATGTATATATTTTGTTCACAGTTGATCATCGCTGTTTAGTTATTGTGTTTGAATTTGCCAAGCTTCTATGCACTTTTATGCATTATTTGAAAATCAGACTGTTTGACATTGACATTGCCTACATGTAACATGCACGTGGCCTAGTTTCTGCTAATATGCACCTGTGATTTGTTTGTGGCATATTGTGCCATGTTTTGATTGTTTGATGCTTGAATGGATGAATAGATTGTTCAACTGATAAAACTGATTGTAGGAGAATGGAGAGCAGTACTATGTGCTATCGATGTTTCCATATCCAAGTGGTTCACTACACATGGGTCATGTTCGAGTGTACACAATCAGTGATGCGATGGCACGCTATCATAGACTGCATGGTCGACGGGTCATTCACCCGATGGGTTGGGATGCATTTGGCCTTCCTGCTGAGAATGCTGCTATTGAACGTGGAGAACCACCTCATCAGTGGACTGCTAAGTACTACATTTGTTACTAATGGCATTGTGGGAGGGGAGGTGTATGGTACTCGATTGCTTTCATTCCTAAATTTTGGGTTGTTGGAAAATCGTCGGAAAACTTTGTTGGAATATTTTTGTCCAAAATTGCAAAATTTGGGGATGAAACCCTTTATTTAAGAAAAATTTAAGGGCAGAATTGGAATTTTGCACACTTGTAATTTTTTTTGTTGGGAATTTGCTGTTGTCTCTTAGAATTCCATCAGAAATTTGCAGCATTTGTCGGAACTTGCAACTTTCTGCCGCACCTACTTAATTTTAACCCACCACATCATTGTTTGTTAGAGTGCATTCAGTTATTGTAATGTAAAATATAATAAATCAGTCGATCAATCAATCTGGAATTTTTAAAGTGGCCTAAGTAATGTGAACTACTGCTGGGTTTATTAGAGAGAGACAGTTAGTCCAGGAAATAGTCAGGAAATGATTTTCTGAAGAGACGAGTCCTGAGATGCTAGCGATGTAGTTGAGTGGATCAAGGTGTTGTGGTGCGAGTCCATGAAAGACTTTGTAGACCAGAATGGTGATCTTGTACTGGGCTCGCTTCGGCATGAGCAGCCAATGGAGGCAGACAAGCGCATCGGTGATGTGGTCTGATTGACGGAGATGATATGTACAACAGTGATTCACCGTCAATGCATCTGGTTAGCTGGATGACAATGTTTCCATTGAACAAAGAGAACTGCTAGACAAATGGACTGCTGAATGTGTGAATAAATCACACTATTTATAGTTTATCAGTTATGTATAAATTTTTCACATTTTTATTTATTTTTTTAACGTTTGCAAATGTAGTTTACAGTGTAGAATGCTTTTAGGGGTTTCATGATTTCTATTGAATATTATCTGTATGATTGAAAGATGTTTTATATACTGATGCTGGGTTAAAGTGAGTGGTTGTTTTGTGAGTGTATAGTAATATTGCTAATATGAAGAAGCAGCTGATCGATTTGGGATGCAGTTTTGATTGGCAGCGAGTAAGTAAATGCTTTGCACTTTTCTGCTTGTTTTTTTATGACAGGATTTGTACAAGTTCTCAGAAGCACATTTTTCCGTGTGAAAGCAGCTATGCTTTCAGCGCGTCTTAGCCATCGCAATTCTGTCTGTCCATCTGTCTGTCACACGGGTGGATCAGGCAAAAACGGTCCAAGCTAGGATCACCAAATCTTTACCGTCGGCTGCCCGGAAGACTCTAGTTTCAGGAACCGTAAAGCTTTTCCGTAAATTTAAAGGGAGTCGCCCCGAACGAGGGCCGTAAATGAGAGGGGGGTGGTCAAAATTTGCGATTTTCGGCCAATAAGTGGCTGTATCTCAGTAACGGTGCGAGATAAGGCCTAGGTTACTATTAATCACTAATTAAATATAAAAAACTTACCAGTTTACATTACTGTGTAAGTGCGACCAAGTCACACATCCAAAACAGCAGAAATCATTTGGCTAGGACACAGCGTGATAGAATGACGAACTGGCTGCCCTTACAAACCATGTGACGTGACCCCATTTAACCTTTTCCACCCCGCATTATTCCGTAAGCCAATAGGGGAGAGTTGCCTGAATTGGAATGGTTCCTTGATTGGAACACTTTATTTACTCAAAATCTATGAGCTGCTTACTAAAAGTGAGGAGTAATTAGTACTCTACAGTGGTTTCGCTTTCGATTTTAGGTAAGTATGTGTATGTTATCAACTCAACTTGCAATTAATGATGATTGTTGATTTTTGATTGATAAGCATACGACCTTAAATGCAGCACCAGTAGTGAGGATGGCACATGCCGTATTTGTGAAGTGACTTCGTAGCCGCTAATGCTGTGCACACT
>Ga0056128_1010759_pt1 | contig 11363 bp, 6 predicted proteins | sample WorMetLIZISLAND2_FD_71113 | JGI IMG/M metagenome (GOLD analysis project Ga0056128, IMG submission 71113) | Marine gutless worms symbiont microbial communities from Max Planck institute for Marine Microbiology, Germany - Olavius geniculatus... ... | reverse complement strand
CTTTTGCACTGATTCATTTCGACTGCTCGGGTGAATAATGCATGCAAATGTTCAGGACGTTTTTTGCGCCACCCATATGTGCGTTTTTTTTATTTTGCATGTCCAATAAGTTTATATTTTCAAAATGTGCTCAAACATTTTTTTCGGAGAAACGTATACGGCGTGAGGAATTCAGCAGCTCGGTGGTTAGTGTAATGTGAACATTTGCAAAGATATTTTAGCCGTGCAAAACCATTTCCTACACCAAAACCTAAAAAAATGGGTCATCGGCGACCCGCCAAAACACGTGTAAATATCTTTGATTAGAAGAAAATATCGCCGGTTCCTTCCCGAATGCAAGTGCAGCGGAAATGTACTGCGGTTGACGTATGACGAAGTTGACGCAGGAACACAGTGGGTCAACGGGTCGAAGACGCGATGGTCGACTTGGGTCACGGGTCAAAACTTTAAACCTTGCTCCGTCTCTGATGTATAGCGCTTACTAATCAGCTGCCACTTTTAGTTCCGAGAAGGCTGTAAAGCTGCTTTTTGTCGGACTCATGTAAACAGCGGTAAAGCACGTGGGCCTACAGTGACGTACTGTATGCAAAACATCTTAGCCACGATTATTGTTAGATGAAATCTCCTAAAAAGTGCATGGAGGAGGATAGTACATTATATATTTCGGCGGCGATCTGATCATAATCTGAATCCAGTATTTTTAAAGAATCTTATAGTCAGGTGGGAATAAAGCGCAAAGACTTCTGTAATTTACTATCAAAATGTCGATAATCACAACGTTATAACGTTTAGTAATTAACTTATTCCAATTCATTGACAGTGTTCACTATTCTATTTTTCGTCACACCTCTCAAGTCAAACCTTCTAACAGACTGGCTGTTGGGGCCACAGATTAGAATAGATGGAATTGATTGACGTTTTTCATTCACTTTAACACGTATTATGCTTGTTCTGGTTTCCCCAGGTAGTGCAAAAGCAGACGTTGGATGAAGTAAAAACTAAAACACGTATTTAATAGCTAGTTGTGTCAGAAATATTTCTGCAAAAATATTAAAATCTGCTTATCTTTTTCTCAAGTTACGATCGATAATGTCGGGGATGTTTTTTTTCGGGTTTTCTGTCTATTTCAACGCATATTTCGCTTGATCTGATTTCCCTAAGTAGTGCAAAAGCATGCGTTAAGTGAGGTGGGAAACTAAACGGTCGTTTGATGTCAAGTTGTGTCAGGAATATTTGTACCAAAAATTATCAAAATCTGATATTCGGTTTTCAAGTTACAGTCAAAAATGTCGGGGATGCTTTTTTGAGAGTGTTACTGCTAAGTATGTCGCCGAATAGCCTTCGTGTGCTGACGTGACCTTAAGAAGCTCGTTTACTATCCAAAAAATTACCCTAATCCGAAACCACTAGACTAGGCTTAATCGCCTTGATCAGTCCTACTCAGCTCGATCTACTAAATAAACTTTATGCTTAGATCATGTCATATCTAATTTTTCGTGTTTGCAGCCTCAGAACGCATTGTCACGATGCGCATAATTTTACAGTTGCATGAATGGAAATTAGATGTCACTGTCCAATAGGCGTCCGGTGGCGCAATAACAAGGAAAGGAGAGCAGTCAGTTGCCCCTTCCATTAATTTCAGCCTGTCGATAATTTCTCTTTTTGTCGCAAAATATGTCATGGACACCAACGGGTACTGAGCCCATGGAACAAGGGAGAGAGAGAGTGTCAGAAAATTTTTGTCAAAATGTTCAAATTTGGAGGCTAAAAATCCCCACATTGACAAAAATCTATGGGCGAAAGTAAGATTTTTAGCACCCATATATTCCTCTGTCGAAAACGCAAAAAAACGAACTTCACAGCGCAAATAGTCGCGGTTTTCGTTGCAATTTTTATCACGTTCGATAATTTCAAGACAATTTTGATCGAGCTTTTGGTTTACATGACATCTGTGCAATTTTGGACAAAAACATAACTAGAGATTCGCAGGAAGGATTCCTGCAGTAGGCTAGATACGGTCTCTGGTTCTTGTCATCGCGGATGTCAGCTGAAATGGCTCGGAGACGGACGACGACGCACACTTGGTCATTTTGTGTTCATGCAATATGTATATACGCCAATGAGCTGTACGTACGGTACTGCGCATTGTCTACGCATCGTCGTCGACTGTAGATTGCTTGAGTCTGACCATCACGTAATACGTGTCATAGGCCTACAGGTCGGGCCGTCAGGCGTACACGAATATCTGTCACTGTTAAGTCACGCAAATGTTTCAGAACAGATACTGCAAACAAAATGGTCGGTGGCCTACGACTCTTGGCGTTTTAAAGACTTTTTCTGTGATTCGTCTACTGTAGGTGCATATTCGGATAACAGTTTGGCAGTTGACTTTTCAAATAGATCACTGTATTAAACTATGCAGCCTAGTTGCTCAATGCCGCAGCCGTAAACGGATGTTATAAAGTATATTGCTGACTAATAGGGTGTTTACACGATCCCGCAAACTTCCAGCAAATATCCAACTGGCCTGATGGAAACCCGCCGCCTATCAGCTGTGGGCTAAGCCTAGGCCCGCCTATGTATCTGTGGTTACAACCCGCCCGTCCTCCTAATTACCATAGAACTTCCAGTTTGCTGGATGAATGCTAGATCGTGGACCATAACTGATAGGCCTATTGTCAATACATTTTTGGCTATCTGTTTGTATCAGATTTCAGTACTAGCACATTAAAAATTCAAAAGAACGAAAAAGAAGAAAAAATTGAAAAAACCAGAAGAATTATTCACTATTCTAGACATGTTTTATACTAGGTTGATTACAAATTTGTAACTAATACAAACGTTTAACGGTTTGTATTATTGTTTCGTCTGGCGAAAATAAATTCCAAATGTTTTCGACAGGGAGTTATCAATTGCTATAGACAAATAACAAAAACTCTAAATTCGTTTACAGGAAACTGTAGTGCAATAAAAAGTTAATAACTTCTTAATAGCTTCTGTCGCGCCTCTTCAGAATCGAATTCATCGAAATTCATTCTTTCGTTTTGGAGATAGTGAGAATACAAGAGATGCTTACACATAGTGAGAGACATATAGGCCTACATCACACAAGTGCACAGGCGCAGCCGTGTATATTATCGACCATAGGCCTACCAGAAAGCAGTAGCGTGGCTGGTAGTACAATAATGATATAAGCCTACTGATGATGTCAATGGTGCTTCTAGTAGGCTAAATGACGCTCGATCGCTGATTATTTAGTTTCCTCACGTAAGAGATGTGCACAGAGCAAGAGCAGTAGCTGCCATTTGAACTTGACTGCACAAACATTACTCGTAAACGCTTATCAGACGCAGCATCTATGAGCTTGCGTTCTGTACGCGGGCAAGAACCGCGCAGTGCATTAACCGCTCCGCCAACGTTTGTTTCGAACCGTCGCGCTGCAACTAATTACCGTAATGGACTGCAGCGTGTCGCACAAGACCGATAAACATGACGGAACGATAGCCGACTGAAAGAACAGTATACCCCAAGTGACTTCCTGGTCCGTTATGGTCTGTTTCAGCCGATGTGCGCGCGGTCATAACTGTTTTGAACAAAACGTTCGAGTTAGTCACGCATTTCGCCGTAGGCCTATCCCTTATACGTTGCGCGCGATCAACTGATCTGCGCGACTTGGGTTATAGGGTCAGGGTTAATCAGATGCCATCGTATAATCCCAACTCCCTAACTTTAAACCAACTGTTGAGTAAATAAGTAAATTTGCATAACGCACAACGGCGACAAAAAAGCTGCCGACTCTGAGGCGCAAACAGGTTCTTAGGGCCTACTGACTATGATCTTAACTATTTCTACAAGTAACTTGAGCAAAACTCACGTGTCGCGCGATAGCAGCGGTCCTGCCACTTTGGCAATCAGTGTACAGCAATAAGATGCGTCTTGAAAGAGTACTTAAATTTAAAGCCTCCGTGTGGAAGACTCCTTGAATTTAAGAGAACGAAACGTAAATTCTTAAAAATGTACGTTCTATGCTAAAAATGTCATACGCCTGCAGGTTGTCCAGGCCCATTTCCAGCCATTTTGGAGGAAATTCACTTTTAAAATGTGTGTCGCTGCCGGAGGTCGCAAAAATATTCACTAAAACCACTATTTTGGGGGCTGAAGGTCATTCAACGTCATCGACGTTGACACCAATAACAGTTTGTCACTATAAGCAGCATGACTCTGCCTATCTGCAACCGTTTTCACCCTACACGAAATAATTGCGGTAAAATAACCACTTTTAGGGGGAATAGCCGTCTTTGACGCCCGCCTGCGCCGGCCTTCTTAAACCTAGTAAGTCGGGACTTGGACTGCTAAAATCTAGGCCTACGTTTAATGCTAAGAACTTTATACGCAGGTTGTCCAGGTCTATCTTCAGCCATTTCGGCGCAATCCACTTTTAAAATGTGCGTCGCAGCCCGAAATTGCGAAAAATTCATTAAAAACCCCTCTTTTAGAGGTTTAAGATCATTTAAGGTCATCGATGTTGACACCTCTAAGAAGCTCGTCATTAGTGCTTGATAAGCAGGATGTCTGTGCCTATCTGCAACTTACTGTTTTCATCCTAGACGAGCCAATATTAGCAAAATAACCACTTTTTAGAGGGTATCTCTTTTTGACGCTTTCGTGCGCGTCCGTTTTTGAACCTAGGAGGTCGGCACTTGGACTGCTAAAATGTGCATTTTACGCCGAAACTTTCATACGCAGGTTATCATGGTCTATCTTCAGGCACTTCGTCGCAATTCACTTTTAAAATGTGCACTGCAGCCAAAAATTGCGAAAAATTCACTACCCCCCTTTTTGGAGAGGGGTTCAAGGTCGTTAAATGTCATTGACGTTGATGAATCTAAAAAGCCTGTCATCAGTGCTTGCTATGATGAGCAGCATGTCTGTACGTATCTGCAACCGTTTTCACACTAAGCGAGCCAATAACGGCAAAAATATCGTATTTTCAGAAGGGGTACTCCTCTTTGACGCTTTTGTTTGAGGGGAACCCCCGCACCCAGAGGCACGAAATTTTGTGCGAAAAACTAGAGACATTGGGGCAACCCACAGTAAAGATTTCGTGATCCTAGCTTGCAAAGTTTTGATACAACTCACGAGTGTGACAGACGGACAGACGCCCAGGCCATGACTAAGACGCGCGAAGTATTCTGCTATCGCGCGTAAAAAAGTGATCCAGCAGGTATAACGTACCTTTACACTGGAAGCCTTGTTTGCCGACGAAACCCCTACAAACAACCAACAAGCAAGAATAACAAGAAATCTGAGCTAATGCTTATGAGACGCGCAAGAGCCTATAGCAGTTCTTGTTTGCAGGTAATCTTGATCTATCTCCATCCATTTCATTGCAATTCACTCTTCTGCAGCTAAAAATCGCAAAAAATTACCAAAAACCCTAGCTTGGGGTTCAAGGTCATTTCAAATAATCGATTTTGACATCCCTAAGAAGCTCGTAGCAAGTGCTTGTTATGATAAGCAGCATGCCTGTGCCTATATGCAACCGTTTTGACGTTAGACAAGCCAATCGGATAAATAACCACGTTTAGAGGGGTACCCTTCTTTGACACAAGCGTGCGCAGGCATCCTTGAACCTAGAGGGTCTAGACTTATACTACTAAAAGCTAAATTCAATGCTAAATTTTTTTACAAAATTATGCAGATTGTTTTGGTCTATCGCCAGCCATTTCGGCGCATTTTACTCTTGAATCTATACCTTGATTATGTTTAACTTTACATGTGGGAACAGCTTTAGTTAGACAAAGTTCAGCGTGATATCTGATGGCGTAGAAAAACGGTAGCGACTGATTGTTAGGCCTAGTTGCATGAGCTGGCACGAAAAAAAACAACCATCTTCCATATTCTTCAAGCCGGGTGCGATCGCACTAAAATGTTTTAAAACGTGTCTAAGCTTACTTCTTGTTTTAAACGTCGTTGTGTGCAAAATAAAACATTAAACATTTGCAAAAATTTTTAGAAAATGTAGCCAAGGCCTTAATAACAACAATTAAGCCGAAGACGACGTCATTCGACGGTTAATGTAACTGGCGCTAAGTGTAGAGACGGATGACACGTTGCAGCGACTGACGTGAGAAACGTGCAACTCCATTCGCACTACTCTTACTATGCAGCCTCATTACGGCGACCTGTCAGCAGATATTGCCGTAATTTGACTATTCGCGGTAAATTGCATGTAGCCTACGCATGCAATTTGGCGCTGTAATCCGGTTGGTCTTACTATCAAGCTGCTACAGCACTATACGTGCAGGCATCTGTCACATGGTCCCTTTCACGTTCAGAAAAGTGTGCGTATGTCGTGGAACTGAAAAGCTAAGAAGCAAAGATTGAAGACAAACAAATGCAAATTTACGAACAAAAAGATAACGGGTGTTCAAAATTTACATTTTGCCCCTAAATTCGATAAAAAGTACTAAGGGCTAAAAACAACAAAAAGTATGTTTGATCGAAAGACAGGTTTGCGACCAGTGACGTCAAAAGCCCTTTAAACGAAATCGCTTTTGCAGCGCAAGCGATTCCGCCTATTCCCATGCATTTCTTGTAACTTGATTTGTCTGTCCTTATGTTTGTTGTCTGTCTGTTTGCCAAAATCGTGCACTTGGCTTAAACCGTTCGATGGATTTAAATTTGACATTTAAACTTGTGTGGTCCAATGATACACAGTGTCCTTGACTCCCCAGGGAAAAGGCAGATTTGAGGCATCGAACCTGCCAGCCGAAACATGCAACTGCAAATTGCAGCTAAGCCGTCATTTTTGCTGCCACATAGCGAATACAAACAAACAAAGTTATTGCGCCTTGAACAAATTGCTTTAATTCTTTTAATCCGTATTAATGCTGGCGAAGAAGCCCTTACACGACGGTATCGTTCGCTAAAAGTTGTTTGGCGTGTTATATACGTGATAATTCGGTTCGCTGGACTATTTCCATTACTCTTTCTACAGTACTGACGAGATAACACAGCATTGCATCTGTATACTAGGTGTGGCAAAAAAGTAGCCCCCCAAAGTTTTTCGTTGTTTTCTCAGCAACCCTTTGAAATTTTAATTTGAAATTTTACACTTTTATTTAGCAAAACCTTTTACATCTAACTGCTCAATAAAATATGATTCTGTTAAAAAACGACGAAGTTATAGATTTTTTAACATGACCGCCTACCGATTTTTCAGCATTAAAAATGTTCAAGATACAGCACCAATTCACTAACATCGTTGAAACAACACAGTTAACTAATAATCAGATGCCACAATTTCATTGTCACTGTGAATGTGTAAAGTATCCACCGCCAAGTCCAAGCACCAACACACGCTTTTGGTCGCTTAATTTTATAAGTCTTTCACAGCCTTGTCGATCGGTCCTTGTGGCAGGTTGCCTCAGATAACCTGAAGCGCTTCCTTGAGTTCGGCGATTGTTTTTGGCTTTGTTATAAGCTTGCGGTAAGCCTCCAACATTGCACACCACACGTGATAATCCACTGGGTTTATATTCAGCGAATTTTGAGGCCACTGGTCCTTTGGGATGAAACCTGGACAGTTGAACAAGGTGGGCAGTCGGAAACTGCTTTAAAAGAAAGATAATTAAGTGATAACTTATAAACAGAATGAACTACTGTTTATCAAAACGTCACTGCGACGTCATCGGAATTAGCGTGGTAACCGGTTTTTGAAAATTACATAGCATTTTAACTTGAACATTTTTAATGCTGAAAAATCGGCAGGCGGTCATGTGAAAAGTCTATAATTTCGTCGTTTTGCAACAGAATCACATTTCCTTGGCAGTAAGATGTAGAAGGTTTCACTAAACAAAGCTGTAAAATTTCAAATTAAAATCCCAAGCAATTGCTGAAAAACCAGCAAAAAACTTCAGGGGCTACTTTTTTGGCGCACCCTGTAGCTCCGGCGTTTGCGTCATAATGATCCGTGGCTATTGTAGCGCTCAGCAGAACGCGGTGAATAATACGCCGTCGTAAAAAGCACTCGCGACACAACAAGAAAGCCTGCATATTGCAACGCAAACGAAACAGTTTCCGGTTTTGCGGCGCCATATTCGGCTTTTGCGAGCATTTATAGATACCCGGCAGGCGTTTACGGATTAATATAATGTCAAACGCACAACACGGAAAACGACGCAAATCACATTTATTTACCGATTTTATGCGAAAACATGTAAGTTACCTCGAGTGATTTTACTACCAGTACATTTTAATATGTAAGTTAAGGTTTTGTGTTAACGCTGCGTTTGAAAACAAGGTGGTTATTTGTCTTCGCTTATAAACCATAGCTCTCAAAAGTTTGCCGAGAATGATAAACACAACGAATCAGTTTACGCTCTATTTCCTAAAGAATCACAGATGATTTGAAATTGAAAAAAGAAATCCGCTTTGCCAACTACGTTTCTTTTTAAGTCATCCCAATTCCTCAAAGAATTTCACTAGGATCCGTTCATAAATTTATGAGATATCTTGCATAAAAACTGATAGACACAAGAGGCCAAATTCAAACAGTTTATCTTCACGAACGATAAAGTATCGGCGCAGTGAGACGAAGAATTGCCGACCAGATGAAGTCTTTGCAGTGGCTGCAGAACGTCGGCTGCTTGAAAAAGCGCGGCACGAACTTGTGACCTTTGACCTCGTGAACGTTCTTCTGTCGCAGAGCGCCTCGTCGCTGCACGCCAAACCCGCCGGCGCCAGGCTTCGACACAGCCTCGACGACCTCGGCGCTGTCTGCGTGGTTGCTGATGACGCTCTGCTTCTCCACGCTGTCACCGGCGGCGTTATCGTCTGCCATCTTCCTGGGAACACAGTCGTGATGACTCCGTCAACCGCTGACCACTACCACCACCACTCGGTGACTGCTGCTGCCGCTGCTGCAGCTGCTGACCACGGCGACTGACTGGGTGTGGTCGGCGAAATCGTCTCTGTGCGCACGACGGCGTGTCATGTGGTCGCTGCACTGACCGGCACTGTGCCGTGCAGTCAAACTGAGTCGACTCGCGCCTCAAACGATGCCGACGACTGGCGTACAGCCGATACGCTAGCACATGCAATGATCGCAGCATGATAGCGGGTAGCCGTACGTCTATACCCAGTGAAAGTAGACTATTACAGTAACACACAGTATTAAAAAATAACACAGTAGTTTATTATGATCCGCGGTGTCGACGACAGCATTGTTTTAGCATCGTCGCTGCTTGTTTCTTCGTTTCTCGGTTAACACAGTCGTCAATAACTCATAAACGCTGCACTTAGCTTGATGATATTTTGCGTGAACATGCACCTTGCCCACCTCTAGGAATATATATTTAATTTCAAGGTCGTAGGCAAAATGTCTTAGTCACAGAACCGGATTTTCTGATTTTTAGCCGGTCGAGCTTATGATACCGTTGTCGTCCGTACGTCGTCGTCCATTTGTAACGGATGTGCAAGATAGGACCAAGCTTGCTATTGATCACTAATAGAAAGTCGCATATTGGCTTTTAAATAACATGAAAATCATTGACCTTGGATGACCCTGAATGGTTATAACGCACTATGGTATGGCAATCGTGCAGTATTGTGGTTAAACGGTAAGTCGTAGAGGTCTGCGATGGTACCATCGGATAGGTCGCTGGCGACTTCCTATAGTCTGTCAATAGTAATCATGCCGATCTCCGTCTGTAGCCGTTTGGTCGCAATTTTCAATGAATAGTTTCAAGTTATAAGTAGCCGTATCTCGGAAACGGTGAGAGCGGCGCCAATGTTACTATTAATCATCAATAAAAAGTGGCATGTACGCTTTTTCAAATTACATGAAAATTATTGATCTAGGATGACCTTGAAGGTCACTGACAATCAGTACGATCCGCTATCCTAGCGACAGCTGGGCTTCTTGTTACCATTGACAGATATATGCATAATACTGCGGCTGCTCGCGGACAGTACTTAGGCTGAAGCAATGTTTGACAGTCGACTGTTGTAGCGGCGGTTCGAAATAAACGTTGAACTGAGCGGCTGCAATAATGAATGCACTGACAGTTTAATATTAAATGTAACAAACCGTGCATGATAGAGCACTGGAAACTCCAAGAATACAAACGAGTGATTAAAACAATAATTTTAACACAGCTACATAAAAAAACAAAAAGACATCTAACTAACGACTGTTTGTGCAGATTAGCCTACTGAAACATACAGCTAACAAAAATCATGTCCAAGTGCATGTAGACTATCAGAAGGCAAAAAGTAGCATAGGCCTGATGTGAAGAACGTTTTTAGTTATTTCATTTACGCCACGTGTTTTAAATATATTTTTAATGTTTTTTTTTTCATTTAGTCAACATTTTTTTTGTTTTAAGCGTTTGTTGAAAATATTATCAAAAACTTCTATAAGCATTTTTTGAAACCAGAGAAACTAATTAAGATTTTATTTTTTTTTTCATTGGCGTCATTTCCGACGTTGTGTTTATGTTCAGATCGTGTGTTACTTAGTTAGTCCAGTAATACCTGGTTTTGTGATCACACAGTTAAATTATAATTGAACAGAACTCTTTTTGTCTAGTTACAGCTATATATACTGCATCTACAGCATTAGACATTAGGCAAGAAGTTGAACAGAATAATTAGAGCTAACGTTTTTCATTCGACGTTCATAAACGTTACGTCTTTTTATAACTGCCATGCTTTGTATTTTGTTCTGCAACTTTTTTTAGATTTCTGGGACGTAAGAGAACAGCAGTTTATCAACATTTCAATGCGCAATTCACTTCGCCGCATTCTACGTTCTCTATTTTTGGGATGAAATTGTAAAACAACAGACAGTTACGTATTATCACTATGAATGATCTGGACACCATTGCGCCTGTTAATTACTACTGTTGAACGCAGGCAACAGCAACGCTTTTTCCGAGCCTGGCAGAAGTTCCAACAGCAGTTGTCCTCAAGACAGCAGTTCTTGCTTGCTACCTGCTACAGCTGTGCAGTGGTATGCGATTTATAGGCGAGTTTCAGAGACTTTTACCATTAAGTGCGTTGTTTTTGCGCTTACATTTTGTATTGCGATTTGTGTGTGATGTTGATATTTTACCTGCAAAACGCTAAGCCTATTTTGTGATTTTGGTATTTTACGTTAGAACTTTACTTCGTGATTTTGGACTTTTTCGTTGTGATTTTGAATGTCATAAAAGTAATTAGTGAAACGTAATTAGGTATACAGACGAACAGGTGGAACAATTCTACGCAGACCTGGAAACAACGCTGGACGACATACCGAAGAAGGATATCGTAATCATTGCAGGTGACTGGAATGCAAAGGTTGGAAGCGACAACAA
>Ga0056128_1010758_pt1 | contig 11363 bp, 5 predicted proteins | sample WorMetLIZISLAND2_FD_71113 | JGI IMG/M metagenome (GOLD analysis project Ga0056128, IMG submission 71113) | Marine gutless worms symbiont microbial communities from Max Planck institute for Marine Microbiology, Germany - Olavius geniculatus... ... | reverse complement strand
GACGAGAGTTGTCGATGTGCCGCCGACCAGTGGGAGGGCGTGCTGCGCAGCATCGACCGCGAGTTCTACGTCACTCGACAGACCGACTCCTCCGAGCAACTGGCAGCCGGTCAGCGTCTGGGAGTGGCAGAAATGGTGTCGAACACGGGTTTGAGGTTGGGTTTGTGATTTAAGGGCTAACCACAGTCTTAGTCAACGCATTGGAGTAGCAAAGATATGGTATAAAACGCGCGTTTTGAAATGGGATTGGGGTTCTAGAACTAACCCCAGCCTTAGCCAACGTTTAGAAGGAGCAAAAGTGGTGTCGAACACGGGTTGGGGTTGGAAATTGGAATTGGTGTTTTAGGGCTAACCCCAGCCGTAGTCACCGCATTGTTATAGAGTAGCAGAGCTGGTATCAAACACCGGCTAAGGGTTAGGGCTGGTGTTTTAGAGCTGACTCCAGTCTTAGTCAACGTCTCAGCATTGCGTGGATGGTGTCAGGAACGGGTTTAGGGTTAGGATTGAAATTCTAATACTAACCACAGCCCAAGTCAACGACTTGGAGTGGCAGAGGTGGTGTCGAACACCGCCATCCACTACGACTTTCATGACCAACTGTTTGCCAGTGAGGACTTAGACACTGGCGTCAAAACCATCATCGACTACAACATAGTAAGTTTTGTTCTATTGATAATGTTTTGTCTGAAAATAATCAAAAAGCCACGGGCTTGTGTATTGAACTGCAGTGTCGGATTTATGATACCGGTATCAGACCTTTAGACGTCGTGGGGCCACATCGCAAATTATAATAATCTCGTAGTCTTTCATCAGCTATTCGATAAAATAATTTTATACTTTGTGACCTTGGCATATAAATTTCACCAGCACTGCTGGCAGAATGTTCCTTTTAAGGCGCTATAGTCTCTATTAATTCAGACTGTAGACTTTCTATTGCTGGTAAAGAATTGTAAACTGTAGTCCGTAGAGCCAAAATTACAATATGTAATCCTTCGGGTCCCCTGGCCAGGAAGTGGAAAATTATTATGCAACACCTTACAGCAATTTTCCACCTGTGTCGTGTTGTTTTTAACAACAACGCAAAAACGGCTTAATGTCGTAGCAAACACTGCACAATGTGTTTTTGTTATGAGTGATTAAAATGAGACAAGATTACAAGAAAGACACAAGATATTTTTTTCGGTAACCGTATCAATAGCCTAACATCTATTCATACGGTAATCAGATAAATATCCGGTCTTACCGGGCCGGCTATTTATTTGGCGGTCGTCTTGGACGGCTTTAGCCGGTACGTACGAGCACTCAACGGTGTTCGTAAGTACGGGCTAAGGCTGTGTCACTGAGGCGGTACGACGAACACACTTCGCAGACACGACGGCAGCCGGCCAACTGGTAACCTCGACCCGAGAAACTAGGAAATCACAAACAGCTGCAGTCGGCAAGTTTTTTGCCTCCAGCAGCGTTAAATTCATCACCAATGTTACACACTTAGTTTCAGTGTGCCGGATAAATAGCCTATTTATCCGGCCGTCGGATAAATAGTCACCGCGTAAAAGAAATAACACTGAGTATAAGCCTAATATGCATAGCTGCACAAGAAGATTTTTTTCGTATTTTACGTAACAACAAACTGTCTGTTAGAATCAGTCTGAAGTAAGCAATTGGGGGAAATTGTTTAATCCATGAATGATTTGGATCGTGGCTACTAGCTTGTAGGCCTACTTCGTGCTAAATTCTTACGATGTTACTTTTGAAATTTACTTGCAGCCGTTGCTGCCATGCAGCAAAATGTGAAATTCATCATTGCAATAGAATTTTAACAGAATGATTTTTGGCGCGCTACAACTATGCTGTACGGCGTCCTTGGCATTGTTGTCGCATCTGTCCGTCGTCCGTCGTCTGTCATCTGTCTGTCTGTAACGGATGTATTGTGGCTAAACGTCAGGTCTAAAGGAAAAAAATTACACTAGTAATTAGCCCTGTGTCATGCAAAATTCAGCGATTTAGTGCAAGATAAACATTTTCAAATTCAGGGTTGAATGGACGGAGGGTAGAAAAATGTGCGTTTTCAATGGAAAACTAGCCATATCTCGGAAACGGTGAAAAATACGGCAAAGATTACTATTAATCACTAATAGGAAGTGGCATATTAGCTTTCAAATGACATAAAAACTCATCGACCTTGTATGACCTTGAATGTCACTGACAATCAATACGGTCGGCTATCATAGCGACAGCTGGGCTTTTTGTTAGATTTTCTGGTACCAACGAACTGTTTGTTCGAGTCAGGAAAAATAAACAATTGAGACGAGATTTTGATCGTGCATGCTACTAGCTGTAACTCCGTGCCAAATATGATGCTGTTTTATAATTTATTTTTCAACCATTGTTGCGAGCAAAAAGAAAAATTCATCATCGCAATAGGATTTTTAAAAGAATCACTTTTATAAAAAGTTGTCGGTAGAATTGTGTGCACTGTGCTGTTGTTATTTACGTACTTAATTAGTTGATTGTGTTTTTTTCTACCACTGAAATGGCGAATCAAGTTGTGACATGCAAACACCGCGGTTTCGTCGAACACTAGCAGAAAAATGGCGTTGCGTCTTTTTACGACTATCGGTAGGCTATACGTTTGGAAGGTCATTACAGGCGAGCGAATGAGGGCAATTAGTCTTGCAGATTGATGCACGGCTTCGGGGGAGATGCAGAAGTGCGGTCTGCACTGTACAAGCCTGGCGTGATTGATGGCGCCAGTAGAGACCGATCTGCCGTGACATGGTACCAGCATTAGCAGCAGCAGCAGCAGCAGCGGCTATGACTGACTTGACTGATAGCGACAGGCTGCAATCAGCCGGCAAATCCACGACCATCAGCTAACAGCAAGTCAAGTAGAAGAAAGTCGCCCTAAATACCGCCGGCGCCGTGCGCAGAATGACGGGCAGTTAACTAGAACAAATCGAGCATCCAACGACGACGACGACGACGACGACGATCGTGATGATAGTGGTCATGATGACTGCTCGCATAAAAAGCTATGCCATTGCCAACGCACTGTAAAAAACCAATTGGCAGTGCAGCCTAAAAAGTCAACCAACTAAAGAAACTAAGAACACCAAGAAGCCCAGCTGACGCTAGAATAGCCGACCGTACTGGTTGTCAGTGACCTTGAAGGTCGTCCAAGGTCGACGATTTTTATCTTATTTGACAGGGCGTAATGCCACTTCCTATTAATAACTAATAGTAATCTTGGTCCCATTTCTCATCGTTTCCGAGATATGCCCACTTATAGCCTGAAACTTTACTGAAAATCTCAAACCGCTGCAGATGGAGACATGGTTACTATTGACAGCCTATAGGAAGTCGTTAGCGCCCTATCCGATCGTAGCATCATCGACCCCCTTTGACTTAACGCTTAATCACAATACCGCACGATTGGCATATCATAGTGCGTTATGACCCTTCAAGGTCATCCAAGGACAATGATTTATATGTCATTTGAAAGCCAATATGCGACTTCCTGTTAGTGATTAATAGGAACCTAGGCCCTATCTCGCACCGTTTAGCCACAGTAGATCTGTCACAGACGACGACAGACGGACGGACGGACGGACGACAACCGTACGTACCAATAGTTTGACCGTTACTTAAGTACGGCTGGCTAAAACCGTTACAAGTATATTTGACTTATTTACACCGTGTCCGAAAAAATAACCCCCTAGACATCGTACAATAAAAATGTCGAATCTAACCGAATTTGAATAAAATTTTGCACATTAATTTTCAATAAAGTGCTGAAGCGACCACCAAATACCGTCAAATGATATTAATTTTTAGCAAAGTTATTAATTTTTGAATATCAATAACAAAATATCTATGTTACCAATATGGCGTTACATACGCAAACCCCTCTGTTATTGTACATTCGCGTAACTCCCGCAAACAACATCTGATTCTAAAAACATTTTACGTCAACAATGCAAAACCTAATCAAAGTGCCAAGTTTCAGTTAAATCTGCCAAAGCAAGCAATAGTTACAGCGGTTTTTGTGAGGTTACCCTCAAACACTTCCGTTTTAGGTTTTTGTGTCTAACGTTATCCACAAAGACATAAAACTTATGTGTTTTAGGGTAACGTCACAAAAGCCGTTGTAGCTATTGTTTGCTTCAGCAGATTTAGCTAAAATTTGGCACTCTGATTGTTAATAATTGATGCATTATTGGCGTAGGATTTTGTTAGAATCAAATGTTGTTCGTTAAAGTTACGCAAATGTAGATCAACAGAGGGGTAACGCCATGCTGGTAACAGAGATATTTTGTTATCAATATTCGACAATTGATAACTTCACTAAAATAGCATTTCTCATTGAAATTTGATGACTGCTTTTTTCAGATACGTTTGAATTTGATATTTTTATTGTACGATGTCTACGGGGTTACTTTTTCCGGACACATTGTAATTGTTGTTCGTTTTGCGTTACTGCTAAAACTCGTTAAGCCATCCAGAAGCAAGGGGTCACGATGTTTCGCACATTTAAATTCGTATCGACTTTGACCTTGGCCTCACGACCTTTGACAACGCGAAAAGATCGCAGTGGCTCAGTCGACACATATCGAAGCTGAGGAATAAGAAACGAAAGACGTATATATAAGAAAAAAATGTTTATATTGCATATATCTAACTGAAACAGGAATAAGAAATATTTTTAGACTGTAACCAATTTAATGTTTATTCCTCGCACATCAACCGCTGATAAAAAAGCATTATGGGTGGCTGGCAAGCAAAGCTCAAACGCAATAAACCTACTCGTCGAATCGAACGGGTTAACGCTGCCGCTGCTTTACGTTGCATTAAATCCCTATTGGAATGTGGTTACTGGTCGGCTTAACGACTAACCCCATCTGAATTGCAGACCCGCGCATAACTTTTCATCAACAGTCAGCGTTCGTACACCTGCTACCGAAATGAGCCATACGAGCTCTTCGCTCTATAGGCTTATGGTCTGTAGAGATAATTTGAATCGTCCGCTGTTTTTTTATCCGGAGAACAATCCGGCCGCTTTGAGCTTACAGTTACAGCACAACAAACATTAGGCCTAAAGTGCGATCGCGAGCTATGTAACCATCGTGTAAGACCCAACAAAAATCGGTGTTGAGACGGCACAAACTTTTGCCGCGGATGGTGCTTCCGCTGGACTCAATACAGTCGTTGGATAATTATGTGCCGGATCAAGATCCGGGAACCCTTTTCCGGATTTTCACTAACATATCTGAGTGACACGGGATATTTGACCGGCAACCGGTCAAATATCCTATAGGCTATATGACCGGTCAAATTTTGTCACCGGTCAAACGCGCCCCGTCATGACCGGTCAAACTTCCGGCAATGTGAACGGTGCTCGGGTGATCGTCGTGTCGCCGAAGGAACGGCGGCAGCCAAGCAACTGGCGACCTTAACCGTAGCACGTACGGTATTACGGATCGCCAGTCGGCCAACTGGCACCTCAAGCCTAGCAGGCAGCCTGGCATAATCACGGAGTACCAGTCGGCAAGTTTTGTGCTTACCTGCAACAACCTCAAATTTACCACCCATGTTGTACGCTAACTTCTGGTGTTCTCTATTGTCACATAAATTTTAATAACCTCAACTCTAACGAAACCCTAATCTTAATACCCTAATATTCACGCAAATTCTAGCCAGTAGCGCTTACATTATATTTAATGTCATTCGCTAGGTGGCGACTGCCATTTTTCGTTTTTGCCGGTCATATAATTTGACCGGCTGCCGGTCAAATAGTCAGTGTGTATCCGAGTGGTTGGTCGTTGTGGCAGTCTTCACGGTCTACTGCTCCGTAAAAAAGTAAAATTTCATCGAAATCTGTTCCTACACGTGTGTTGCCGAGAGGAGTGTAGGCCTACACTGCAAATTAGTCTTCGCCCAATTTCTAATGCAGACCTGACATACGTAGCCAACAATTGTTTTTTTAAATAAATGACAAGTTGAAATCGTATTTTGTCCGTAATTGCACATCGTGCATTTACGTAGGAAGCATACATCCGATGTCTGTCTCGTTATCCACGGGTTATTATGTATGCCTATACATCTGGGCCTCATTGCGGTTATCATCATTATGCTTATTCGCACGTAATTTACGCGGGCACAGCTGTAGTAGGCCTATGGTTCGTTATAACACTACAGCGACGCCAATTTGGGCTCAAAATTTGCCTGCATACCTGTATAGCGTTTAGACAAGATTTTACCGACGAATTGCTGCCTGTGTGCAATCTGTTTGCTTGCAGGGACTGCAGTACATCATCAACGGCGACAACTGCCGTATTCGACCAGCACTGCAAAGCATGAGCAAGATGTGCTTACCCGGTATTCCGTCATATATCATATCATATCATACAAGGTTATTTTTGTAATAATTACTGTTAGGCGCGCTAAAAGCAGAAGGCCATCGGAGCCCGACACTGGCGCTGAGGCTGCAATCGAACGAATGCGCATGCAGTCAGTAATCGCGAGGCTGAAACGTTTTGAACGCGGCGATAGCTGTTGACAACGAGTTAGTTCCAGGTTTGTGGAGCCAGCCAGCGATCTGACTGACACGCGTCCCTCATTAGTGCGATGAGATATTAAGCGTTTGTCATCAGCCGGCATGTCATTACGGCCGCGATGCATTGTGGTACAGGTGAAAGATGGCGCACGTATCAGGTATCCATTAAGCCGGAAAGCAATTTTCCTCTCTCAATGGCGACAGCTAACGTGCCAAATGATCGGTAAGGTTAGGGATGATTAATCATGGCGCTTGAGCTTAGGGCGGCGTTGCTGCTGAGGTTTTACAGAGAACCCTGTGACGTCACTGTGACGTCATGCAGTGAGCCAACGGCGCTTTGCTTGCTGTCGCCAAGTGTCGCAGAATTTAGCTTCACTTGCAGCATGACTCAACCAAAGTAGTCTCGAAGCCAAAATCTTGGCCTCGGCCTCGGTTTCGGCCTCGAAACCATGGCTTCAGCCTTGGCTTTAGCATTTGGCCTCGGCCTGGCTTCGATCGTAGTGCTTTGGCCGTGTTGATAGCACAAAACTTTTAGGTTACGATGTCATTGTCACCTCTGTAGTTCTACTTACCTTTGATCTTAGCCTTGGCTTCAGTCTTGAACAAATGGCCTCGGCCTCGATCTTGTTTTTCTGGCCTTGACCTTGATATCGGAGTTTAGCCTCGTTTAACATAACTGGAGTCAACTAATCAACTCGCTTGCTGTATTTGGGCCTAGGCTACATCGTCGCGACCAACCTCGATAATCTGTTGCGAGAATGAATTTTGCTGCAAATAGCGCCGTAAAATAAGAAAATACCAATTAAGGCTGCACATGTGTTCAGTAGAGGGCTGCACGAAGTACGCTGTAATTATCCGATACTATCATTTTATTGTTGTTCGTGAAATATGTCTGTAACTCTTTTAATCATTCGTTTTACGCGCGACAGCACGTAATGCCAGTGACGTTGTGGCAGAGGAGGGGGCACGAACTCCCTAAATTTGGTCTGTCAGAAATTTGTCAGAAAATTGTTTTCCTTTATTAAGTTTGTTTTTCTAGTAGATCTGTCTTTTGTGAGCTACGCATTGATAGCTTTTTACAGAAATTCTGTCAGTAGTGCATCGTGGCTTCATAAATAAACTAATTTGTAGTTTTGGGGCTAAAAAAAGTTAGAGGCTATGGTACCACACTCGGGGAAGCACACGGAAATTGACGGAATTGACTCCGTGCGTCGAGTGCTGACCGTCTAGTTTTCGTTTTTTTGCTGTTTTTTAAAAGTAATCTATGTTAGAACTAGGTTTAAAGTAAGGTACAGGTAATTTTCGTCGCTATATGCTGCGGCGAACAGATGACGCGAGACTGGACGGCAAGTTTCGTTTGAGAAGCGACGTGGCGATTGCGGTCTGGAAGGTGGTCGGTGAGCCAGTAGTAGTAGTACTAGTAGTAGTTGTTGTTGTAGTTGTAGTAGTAGCAGTTGCTGTTGTTGTTGTTGTGGCAGTGGCGATGTGGAAGGTGGTCGGTCCACACAACGAGACACTGCGCGCAACCGTCAGTCTTGAGCAGTGTCTGCCCGTCTCTGAAGAAATACTGCAACAAGAACAACAACAACTACTACTACTGCTTCTATTACAGCAATATTTGCCGGTCTCTGAAGAAACTGTGCAGATGGAAAACGGTACGTATTGCCTTCATTACACTAGGCTTATATACTCGTCGATAAGCGTATTAGTGGCGGATAAAACGACATGCAATTGTACGGTAGGTCATGAAGTGCCACAGCTGAAGCACACTTTGTGGCAATATCAGCAGGCTTAGCTCAATCGGTTGGTGGCGTGGCTAAGCGGTAACGTGTTTGATTCGATCGACGAAGTTACTCTACGCCGGACCGGGTTAGTATTGAGATGGGTGACTGCCTGCGGGCAGGTAAACCATCTCGGTACTTAACCAGCCAGCTAGGTCATCTCAGCCTTCTATCCCTCCGGGGTAGGTAAATGGAGTACCGGCCTATCTAGCTGACATTAAGGGCGCGTTCACCTGCGTCGGGTGACAGATGACTTCGAAAGGGGCTTTCATTGAAAGCTATAACACCATCTTTAGTCTTTCAACCTTTAATTACTACCTGCATGTTTAATCACTTAGCATGCTTTACTGCACTGTCAAGGCCTATAGGCCTAATCTGAAATTCTAGTTTAAGGCCCTATGAATTATCAACAAACTGCTTTATTTTTTACGCGGTGAGCTAAGTGCCAAAAAATATTGTTCTGTGACTTTGCTATTAATGTTTATAATCGCATTAAATAAAACAATAACGTTTTCCAACGCAACATGATAACCAAAGCAAGGATGCGTTGTTAGAACTGCAACGATTTTTGCAAAACTGAGAACCGAGACACGCGGGCACACGAGGCACCGTTGTCGTTGTTTTGTGCACAAAAATTGTTTCGTCCGTAACAAAGTTTCCCCATAGTAACTGCTGAAAATATAGTACAATTTTACAGGAACTTGAAGACATTGAAGTTTATGTAGAGCGGCTTTGTTATTGCTGCACACTGATCACGGGCAACTTTTGCTAAAACTTAAGTCTAAGACTTTGGTGCGAAACTTAACCTTACTCATTGCGTATAGATAGAATAGTGCACGTGATGCGGTTGAATAAAAATGCCGGAGATGAAATTACAGGACATAAAATTGGTGCATAAAAATATTTTATTTAAAAAAATAGATTGCATCACAATGCTATGTGCAGTGTGCAGTTTGTTTTCAAAAACAACGTAATAACACAAGTCAGAGCAGCAGAGTGAGTTGTATATTGTTACACAACAATATAAAATGCTTATCTGGTTATTGAAACGTAACCTAGAAATATCAGTGTGAAATGTCTATCCGAAGTAACTCCGTTGTGCATCGCATTCCGGATATCAGTGCGTCAAATCTTGCGATTTCATGTCCTGTTATTTTATGCCATTCAATTTTGATGGTCTGTTATTTCCACGTCCGCCATTTTAGCGCTCCCGTGAGCGTTATACCCCATTTACACGACGAAGCAAACATCGAGCAATTAGAGCACACGTCGTGCACGTGTAAGCCTACATTGAGTACATGTGCTTGATGTTTGCTTGACGTTTGCTTGATCGTGTAAACGGGGTATAAATAATATGATGTTTGGGCGCAGACTATGCGCTGATGACGACGTCCAGTTACGTCAACGTCGAGGCGGGCGTCAAGGACAGTCAAGTGTTCGACGTTCCGGCACAGTGCCACCGTGCCAGCAGACCGAAAATGATGTCCGGCCACGAAGTCTCACCCGAGGCTGAGGCAGAGTTCTACAACTAAACTTCAGTGCAAAAAACACGCAACGCTTTATATATGAACGTATGGGCAACTGCACGGAGACGACAACGTTATAGAGGATGGGCCATGTCCTCACCAAATATATCGACCGATTAGGAATGGACCGGACAGCTTGTCAAGAGACAATTCACTTAAGTGGTGGCTTCAAGCGAAGTAACGGGCGTCTGTATAGCAATCTGTAGCCAAAAAGCCGTTCCCAGAACTCACAAACGAAATACAGGAAAAAAACAAGACGGTCCCCATGACGCATAGTGAAAAATAATTTGGCTGATTTGTCATTCATATCATACAAAGTAATTGTCGGTCAAAAAACAAATAACGACTGCAGAGTCAAGCGTTTGAAACGGTATCAAGAGATTCTTTGCGTTTTTTTTTCAACGAACGCAGTAGTACAAAAAATTTGGTTTATTAGACATAATTTAATTCAAATCCGGCAGTAAGTAATAAAACTGTTTTATAAGTATTTGCGTAGGCTACTATTAACTTTCATTAGTAATTCAAGAAAATTGGTACTCCACGAGGTAGTGTAACGACGCAATTGCGGAGTAAGGTTATAACCGCAGATTTTTTACAGAATGTACTGGTGAAAAAAATTTGACAGTTGATTGATTGATCAATTGTATTTATCAGTCAATATTTGGCGAGAACATAAACAAAAGTTTGAAGCTTACTTTTTGGTTCACCCTCTACACCGAATTGATATGAGACGAGTTTATTAGCACGTAAAACTACTTGAGCATTTTTTTGTGATTGGTTGCATCGTATTTTGTATCATCGTCGACGTCAAAGATGTCTCTTTTTACAGCGTTTAGTCAGACATTGTCGTTTTTTTACAGTTTTTGTGACGTATTTTAAAGAAATGCACTTACGTATTGCAAACAAACCGAATAAACCTATAAAAATTCCTTAATTTAAAGCCAATTAAAAAACAAACCTAAAACATCAATAGTTTAACATGAAGGCTTTATTATTGCTTTTTCATGTCCGTTGTGCTTCTGTATACTGCACTTCAAACCGTCTCCAGAACAACGGCATTCTGTTTTTCACTAAACAAAATATGTACTAATCATAGATGTAAAAAACGTTTTTACGTTTTTTTATTCTTGCTACGTTTTAAACGTTTATAACGTTTTTTTTTATTTTGCTCAACGTTTTTTATTTTAAAAAACGTGCATTGAAAATCCCATGAAAAGCTTTGTGAAGCACTTTTGGGACCACAGAAACGAATTAGGCCTAATAAGTCATAGTGATGGAGTTTACTTAGTTAGTCAAAATACACTAAATAAAATGTTTTAACTAGTACATTTAGTTAGTTTAATGCTATTGTCTTAAGACCATACAGTTGAATTGAAATTAAATAAACTTAAAGGTTAAAGGTTAAAGGTCACATATAGCTCCTAATGAGCGAACCCATCTCAGAGCTACGGAGCGTCACTTGTCATATGGGATCACACAGTGTTACCTGCCACCCGACAGAGG
>Ga0056128_1010756_pt1 | contig 11365 bp, 8 predicted proteins | sample WorMetLIZISLAND2_FD_71113 | JGI IMG/M metagenome (GOLD analysis project Ga0056128, IMG submission 71113) | Marine gutless worms symbiont microbial communities from Max Planck institute for Marine Microbiology, Germany - Olavius geniculatus... ... | reverse complement strand
AAGAAAATACGCCTATTCTTTTGCATTGGAGCTGTCTGGTGTTAATCGGTAATGCTCGGATTAACTTTGGTGTTAGCTGCCGTTTCCGATTATCTTTCTTCTTATCTGGTAGATAATCGGGAATGTTGGTTCTTAGAAGAAAGATAACACCGAATTCTAACTTCAGTTCATGTTTCCGATTATCTTGGTATTTATTTTAAGAGAAAGTGTCGACCGAAGCTATAATCCTGCTTCTCGACAAAACATGAACTCACGTATTGTTTCTCCCCATGTCAAGATCACTCCATGCCAAATCTGTTTGTAACCTGTTTTGTCCTGCTCAGTGTTTCCAGTTACATTAGAACGACTGAAACTAGTTTGTCGCTGACCTGTCACAGCATTTTTCCTTAGAGTTTTTGAAAATTCCTTATGACCTCCCTATTTCACTGTCTGCATACGTGCAACTTTCCTGTGATAAGCTCGAGACGTCCCCGTGCCAGTAGGCCTGTCACGCAGGAAGTTGGTGTAATGGAATATGAGCTTTTTGACTGGCTGTTGTTATTACTGTAGACGTCCGGTGCAGTGAAGCTGTATCTGTTCGACGTGTTCACAAAGCTTGCTATAGCAGCTGACTCCGCGCCCGATGACTCGTTGCAGTTTCACGTCTGTTCTGACGTCATTGACATCGCCGTTGACGTCGGAACCATCTGCTGGTCTGTTTATCATGCTTACGTTGTCCCTGTATTAGCCGACGATTGTATGAACGCCAGTCAAGAGTTGAGTCTACTCATTTTTGCCGATTTTATTGTCTCTGCCAAAGTGAACGTAGCGAACTGCAGGAGATAAAGTCGCCCAGACAAACAGGCACAAAGACGGACGTGATTATATCACTCACGACTCAAAATCACTGTTATTTGCTTTAAGTAAGTAGAATCAAAGCTGTTTCATGCAGTGAATTTTGCTTGATTGAGGATTTGAGTACAATCAGTAAGCTGAGTAGAAACGACTCATTTTGGACTTGAGTGGCACTGTGTCTCAAAAAAGTATCCCCGACATTTTCAACTGTAACTTGAAAACCAATTAACAGATTTTAATAATTTTTGGTACAAGTATTCTTGACACAACTTGCCGTTAAATAACCATTCAGTTTTCTGCCTCACCTAATGTATGCTTCTGCACTACCTAGGGAAAGCAGATCAAGCGAAATAAGTGTTGAAATAAAAGAAAACTTGAAAAAAACATTTCCAACATTATCGATCATGTCTTGAATAAAAATTAGCAGATTGCAATAATATTTGGCAGAAATATTTCCGACACAGCTGGCTATTAAAGAAGTGTTTTAGTTTCCACTTCACCCAGGGTCTGCTTTTGCACTACTTGGGGAAAGCAGAGCAAGCATAATACATGTTAAAATGAATGAAAATACGTCATTAAATTCCATCTATACTAATTTTTCGGCCCCAGCAACAGGTCTTGCAGCAGTGTGTGTACCAGATGAAGTTTGGGAATGTTTGTGAAGTCAAGAAGTGACTGGTACAGCCTGGATTGGTCTTGAGCAGAACATTATCGATACTGCTGTCAGCGAATGGAGAAAGCGTCTCCTTGCCTGTGTTCGCATAGTGGGCCAACACTTCAAGCAATTTTACTGCAGGCAGTTGAAAAAAAAGATAACTGAATGAAATATCAGCCACGATGTCATAAACATGAACAAAATGTGTTTTTACGCATTATGTTAATTAAGCAATCTCATCGCTTTGGATAAAAAGGTGATATTTTGCTGGTTGTGCTCTCCCCAGGTAGTGCAGAAACAAACGTTGGGTGAAGTGGGAAACTGAACGGTCGTTTGATGGCAAGTTGTGTCAGGAATATTTGCACCAAAAATTGTCAAAATTTGGTAATTGGTTTTCAAGTTACAGTCGAAAATGTCGGGTATACTTTTTTGAGACACTGTACAGTTGGCTAGAAGTCATTTTTACTTATCAAATGTTATAGTGTCTGTTCTGATGTCGAAACCATTTGCTGTTTTGTCTGTTACTTACTGCATGCTTTCTTTGTTAAAAGTAGGGCTACGAAAATTAACGATTAATTAATCGATCAATCGTTAAAAAAAATTGTTTGATTAATATTTTTTAATCGATTACAATTCGATTAAATTTTGGACATGTGAACATCACTAATTTGCACATTAGTTTGAAAGAAGCTACATTGTGAACAAAACGCGTGCTGCTCTTTTGCCCCAAAATGTGACATCACTTGTTTATCTGCGTGATTGGCTGAAAGCCTGAAATGTGTGTTAACTGACTGCATAGTGTACAAGTAGGCCTATACGTTTCCAACTTTTATGAACGGTAACAAGTACACTTGCGTTTTGCAGTTTTCATGTTTTTTGCGTTAACTACAAAATTAAAAAATTGTTCGAAATTAATCGATTAATCGCGATTAATTTTTGGTGATTAATCGTTAAAAAAAACTTTAATCAGTACCAGCCTTAGTTAAAAGGTTAAAGGCCTACTACAGTGGAAAATTTTTTTGACGCAGTTTGAACAAATGTAATATGTAGATTTCAGATGTGCAATTCATTTATATACTTTAAATGGAGATAATATGCAAAGACTGCACTGTAATCAACAGAATTAGTCGAGTTGTGGTGTGTAGTGCTGACGTGCTGGCTGGTGGGTGTGCGTATGACGAGGAATCGCAGTGTACAATACGACTTGATGACAACTCTGTGGTCTGTCTACGTGCTGTCAATCGTTACCTGGCACTAGTCTGTCAGCTGCCTGTTCAGCACTACAGATACGAAGGTTGTTGGGCGGGCCGTGGCTGTTGTCTGTGTATGGTTGCTTAAGGGGATGTCAGACGAACGACAAAATCGGGCGATTTTATGTACCAACAAAATCGCCCGACAAAAATCTGGTGTGTGTCATGCAAAAATCACCCGATTTTGTCGGCCAAGATAAAGCATGTTCTATCTTCGACGATTTTGTCAGCCGACTTTTTGTATATCGGACAACAAATTTTGTTTATGTTGCCATGGTAATTGTTTACAACGGAAGATGAATATTTATTTCAGTTATTTATTGTGTTTCTTATTTATTTTCGTTCGTTAGATGCAGAAAAAAGTGATGCAAGTATTATTTAGCGACCTGCAGCATTTGGCTGTTGTGCTAGCTGATATCGTACGAAGTAGCAGACAAAAATATCGGCCGTGTGTCGTGGTTCACCAATTTTGTCGGTCAACTAAACCACGCCCACAAAAGTCGGCCGACTTTGTCGTTGTCTGACATCCCCTTTAGCTTTTGCCCAATTCACACCAGACTTCTTTTTGGCATCACACTTTTTGTGCACTACAGCATGTATTGTTTAGCTCCTGCTAGCTATCGTAATTCTCTCTCTCTGCATCTGTCCATCTGTCACAACCCCGTACTGAATCAAGCTCAGGTGTGATGAGGACTCTACATTTTCACTGTATGATGGCATTCAGTCTTTAGTTTTTTTATGATCAAATTTTGCACCACTGGGAGAGGTGATTTCTCTTAATACCTAGGGGGCAAACTGATCCAACAGACATGGTATGCTGTAAAAGGTTCTTACACATGGTTGGATTCTTTCAACCCTCAGCAACAACATCTGGGTGGACAACCTTTCCAACAAGCTACTGTAACTCAGCAATTCAAGATGGCGTCCAAGATGGCTGCCATGTTATGAAATCATCAATAACTTCCGAAGGAAATGGGCTAGAGAAATAATTTTGGTGTCTTTACCTACATTTTGGAGGATCAAGGAATTGTGTATTTGACAATCAACATATTTGCTCATATTTGGTCATCTGTATTTACAATATGGCTGCCGGCTGCCATCTTGGATTTCTCCATGACCAAACCTTGGTCCTTTGAGCCTTGGTTTTGATGACTGTCTGGAGGATAACAGGGAAGATTATTAGAACTGCCATTACCAGTACATATGCACAATCACAATCGGCAGTTCTTACAATTTTAGGTTTACGTCGTTTTTGTGTTTAGTGTTTTATAAAGGTTAAATTTTTCATTTCGTTATTATGTGTGCGTGCATTTTGCCTGGAAAGGCCGTCCCCAGAATGACCTATACTGTGTTGGGCGGGACGTTAAACCCTACTCACTCACTCACCCTCTTGATGAAAAATATGTAAGTTCAATGGTGGTTCTAGCCCTCCATATCTGGGGAAGCACAGCCCCATAGCGAGCGTGGTAGCTCGAGCCTATAATGGGTGTCTGGGGCAGAGCCTACAGGGGGATCTAGGGTCAGAGCCCCTGGTCAGAGGTCAGGGGGGCAAAGCCCCCTAAAGCTGAAGCACTTTTGGTTTCTGGACGTTCAATGGAAGCCACAAATTTACCCACTTTTCTAAAATTTGGAAATGCAAAGAAATCCGATATTCATGCTATCTTGGCAAAAAATCATGGATGGCCATGAAACTTGGGGGGGCTGGAGCAAAACTAGCCTGGGCCTAAAACCGGTACTGTGTAAGTCCACCACTGGGCATGATTAATCGTTTTTCTGCTCAGTCACTGATGGCATGTGTGATCTTTTGTGCCATGTGGTCATGGATTGTTGACTAAAAACTAGAACTGGGATTAGTTGATTCGGCAGGGTGAATCGAACTGAAGCTTATTTCAATTCGACCCACCAATTTCGTAAAGTATTGAAGCCAAGTTTTGTTGGTAAACTCATGTTTCTGTGTGCTGGTTGCGCTAACTGATGCATGCATTCGCGCTGCACACATTCGTTTAGTTTCACTCCACTGGGTCTGTCATTTTGTCATGAGCTTCCAGAAGCACAAACAGTGACCAATGACGTTAACCCGCTCTTCCAGTCTTCCGTGATCTGATTTTTTTACTTAGGTCTACAACTTTTATTTGGTTCTTTTAGGTTTATCTATACCGGCAATATTGCAACTCAAAATTTATGAAGGGCTTCAATCACCACTGAACAGCGGATTCTTGAGTCAAAAAAGTAGTCGGGGCCCAAAGTTGCAATTTTCCCACAGATGCTTCAAATGTTCAACAGAGTTTCGACAGAACGTTGCAAATTTTTAACGGAAAGGATTGTGTGCTCAAAATTGTAATTCTGCCTTTAAATTTTTTCAAAATGGAGATCTACGAACCAAAATTTTGCATTTTTGGACAAACATTTCTGACAATTTTTCGACAACTGAAAATTTACTGTGGACAACTGCTCCCCCACCACTTGCCTCCTTGCCACAACGTCAATGACAGTGAATCGAATCGAAGTTCTTTCGAATTGAATCGGAGTTGTTGTCAGCCGAATCGCCCACCTCTACTAAAAACCTTCAAGGGTCTGTATTGCTGTCAGCAAGCTGATGCAAGCGTATAAATATCCAGTGCTATACCGGTAAACCAGTAATGATGAATGTAATGTGGTTTGGCTTAGTTGGTAACATCGTTGGTCGCATCAACGAAGTTAATGAACGCCGAGCACGGTTAGTACTTAAATCGGTGACCGTCCGTCGGCAGGCAGGTGAACCATCCCAATATGTAACCAGTCACCCAGGTCAACTCAACCTGGCCATCCCTCCGTGGGTAGGTGCAGTGAGTATCTGCAAAGCTGATATGCAAACGAGTACACCGCACAATGCACTAGCCCTATATCTGTGGTCTGGCAGTGTGAACTGGTGCCTGGCTGAGGACTAAGGAAATGGAGATCAGCACCACAACATTGTGGCTCGGGAAAGACTTTATGATGTCTGATGGCATGTGTGCTGTCTGGTCACCGGGATAGGTGGCTACATTTTCAAATGCCTGTGTGCAGCTGGCAGTAAGGTTTAGCAGGCATACAAATGATGATGAAGGACGAATTAACTTGTGTCCTAAGACTACAAGGACACGTAACAATAAGCCTAAACAGTGAAGTCACGTTATAGTACTCAGCGCAATGAGACGTTGTTAGTCATGACTGTAAGACCAGGCAAAAAGTTCGGATTGCCATTCCCACCTGGGATGGCCAGGCTGAGTTGACCTATGTAGATGTATTGTTGTGTATGGTTTGTTGACAGGTATCGTTGACTACAACTTCAAATGCCTGTGTGCAGCGGTCAGTAAGGTGATGCAGGCGTACAAATGGACGATGGGTCAGGACTGTCACTCGCCGCCGATACCCGTCGATGCTGCAGCCGCCAATGTCTTGGACACTTAGTCTCCCTCCTCAGTCTGCGCGAATTACGTACTTTTCGTACCGATGCATATGTTGTATGGTGGTCAATCACCTGGAAAATTCAGGAAGTTTCAAAGTGTTCGCCGAAAATAAAAAAAGTCAGGGAAAACACGAAAAAGGATTTATGAGAGTATAAACATCAGGCATATTTCCAGTATACGGCCTTTATTTCATATTTTCCTTTTTAAAACCTGGTCTTTATTTCACATTTTCTTTTTTAAAAAAATTCTTGCTTACTGCACTCAGCAGCCATTTCGTTAAGTGATGAATCCTGAAAGCACACGGGCTCCCTGGCCTGTTTTTAATGTGAAGCAACAACTATTGATTGTTGCGTAAATGATATATTGAAGATTTTCTTCTTCAGTGTATGGTCGAACTTCAACAAGTTGAAGACTCCTGACCAGTAGTGGTTGCGGACATGCCGGTGGTGCTGGGTGCGTAAAAAACCATGAAGGATGTCCAGGTGCAGAACTAAGTGCTAATTGAAATAGAGCTGTGTCCGTTGCTTACTCTACTGGAAAAGTTGGGGAAAATCCGGAAATCTCATTTGCTCTGGAAAGTGGTCACCCCACAGCCCAAAGTGTGCTCAAATTATGCAGTTTTCGTACCGTGGACCAGTATTTAGAATGTTGGGGCAGGCAAAAGTTGCAGGTTTTTGAACAGATGGCTGAAAATGTCCATCCGAATTAATGTGTGCTCAAAATTTTCGATTTGCACTCGATTTTCGCAAAATAGTAGATTTTCAGCCCTAATAAAAATGACTGTCAAACACAGATTTTTGGACAATTTTTAACAGCTAAAAATTTAGGGTGGGCAGTTCCCCCCCATTCCAGCCTTACTCTGTTATTTTGATTTTGATTTGCATAAATGTGATGCAGTGTTCACACTGAACGAACTATACACTTTCTTTTTTTATCTATCTTCTATTTTGCATCTGGAACCAGACAGCGGACCAAGGGAGGGGACAGATGACCCTTAACTGGAAGGCGAAATTGTGGCGAAATTTTTGCGGTGGGTTTAGAGGTCTGGGCATTTTACCACAGCAGCTTGACAAATCCGCAGCCACGGACCAAGATTTTGTGGCATTTCCTAAATCCACACTACGCATGCTGCTTAGTCTGACGTCATTGCGTTTGGGCCACGTGATGTCATCAGAGGAATGTCAACCACCTAAATTTTTCCCCAGCTGGACTCAACGGCTCTAGGCGACCTCACATAGGGCTTGGCCCCAAATTTGGATTATCTACTGCCAGCCTATACAAGATTGTCTAAAGCTGGTTAGTAAATTGGCTGTTGTGCTTTATACCTTTCATAGGGGCCTACTACATCTTACGTATGAAAAAATTCTATTCGGGATACCAAAATAACAACCAATGTGTAAGCATAATCCAAAAAGTGGGATCTGGGATTACATATTATTTAATCCTGGATCCTGGGATTGAGAATTCAATCCAGGGTTTGCAATCACTAGTTGTGATTTCTGTTGTGTTGAGTTCTGCCAGTGATGATCATAATTTGATGTTGTGGCTAATCCGTGCCGTGCAGCATATTTGTATATGTATTTCTGCAGAAATTAACGATAAATTAATCGTTTAAAAAATGTATCGATTGAATTTTTCAATCGATTAAAATTTGATAAAAAATTTAGACTTTTAAACACACCAAAATGACTAACATCAACGTTTATAACCTAAATTGATTTCGCATGAAACATGTCATCAAGTTTTTTTTTATTTATATAGTGTTAATTCAACAGCCTGCACTTCGTGACCTTTGACTACGTAGATACATAGCATTATAGTCATTTTTTTTTATTTTGCTTTAGCATGCAGATGGTAACAGGTAATAGTTGAATTCTGCGGTTTTGGCGGTCTTTCTTGGTTACAAAAATAAATCCATTAATTTCTGGAAATATGGTAATTAAAAAATCTTGATTGGTTGCAGCTGCAATATTTAGAGTGACATGTATTCTAAGATTTGATTAAAGCACTTGTAGCCTACATGTAGACAGGGCCGGATTTATGCATATGCCACCGAGGCCATGGCCTAGGGCCCCACGCTTTTCAGAGGCCCTGCGCTAAGCAAAGTAAAAAGAAAGTTGCACTAGTGAACACTGTATGCACTGGAGAAGGCGGAATATCGGAAACTTATCAAAACGTCAACATTACCTTCAGACGGTCACCTGACATTGCCCATTGCTAACACAGAAATGTCAAGAGCAACAGCGGGGCCCGGGGAAACATTCTTTTACAACGCTCCCCCCAGAGTCCAGATCCCCTGGTGCAAATGGTGGAGAAGGGCCAGAGATGGGAAGAAAGACAAGAAGCCCAGCTGTTTCTGGAATAGCTGACCGTACTGGTTGTCAGTTTAATCACCATGATGTATTGAGGTTGATGATTTCATTTTATCTGAAAGGCCATATGCCACTTGCTATTAGTGATTCATAATAACCTTGCCCTTATCTCTCACCGGTTCCGAGATATGGCCAGTTTTTCATTGAAAAACCCGCATTTGTCCTACCCCCTCAACTCAACCCACAATTTGAAAATGTTTCTCTTGCACTAGATGGCTGAAATTTTGCAAGTTTAACACACATGCTTACTTATTTGTGTAAAAAGTTTTCTCCTACGACCGAAATTTTTTAGCCACAATACATCCGTTACAGACGGACGGACAGACAAACGGACAACTGCCATGCTGATAGCTCGACCGTTACTTAAGTATGGTTGGCTAAAAGGGGAAGGAAAAAAAAGAGATACTCGAGCACACTTGGAACAGCCGCCGATTTGCTAAGGCTGGCACTGACCACAGCTACTGGGTTGACACTAGATTGTGCCACGTTTTTCACTCGTGATGTAACACGACTGCAAGATTCTCATAGCATGTTTTGTCCAAATATTATCAACCAGAATTCACAACAGAATTCACGGAGCGACCAAGAAGTCAGTGATAAACGGTTGCACAATTTGTACCATAGTCACGCACGTCCAAGTGTTATCACTTAATAACTTGGACGGGCTTAGAAAGAACACCCAAAGGCAGTGTACAGCGTACAGTACAGGGAGAACGCTATTGCTCCAAATAATTTCTACAGGGACGCTGTCCCCATAATAACACCAGTAAAAGGGGGCAACGGTAAACGAGACAAAAACTTGGTTGGCACTCACTAAGTTTGGTTCCTGAGGTGTGTGCAACAATTCTGTAAAAATATGTCTACGATCAAGGGCTGTAGCCCCGGGCCATGCTGTTTGCAACACTCCCCGAGACCCTCTAACTGGACCAAAAGGAGCCTACTACAAAAATTCTCAAAAAAATACATCTGCAGCCAGCCCTGGACCCCACTGGGGGAGTCGTCCGACCTTTGGGGTGGATTAATGAAAAAGGGAAGGGGAAATAAAGAAGGCAAGAATTGATTCAAGAATTGATTAAGGGGGCCTACTTCTAAGGGGACAGAAGGGGAAAGGAGGGAAGGCATTCCCCCAGCAAAAATTAACCACCACACCACTGCCCACGGGTGCTGAATGAGCACAGTTATTTTTTGTCCTCCAGGCCCATGATCTCGCGGTCTTTTTCCCGGCGTTTCTCCTCATGGCGCAGGTTACGTCTCTTGCGTGCCTCCTTTACCTTGAGACGGCGAGCCTCTGCCTGGTCGCTACACACAGCAACAACAACACACATCTATTAATTATTCTATTATTCATTCATTGGTGACTTGGCAATGCACTGTTAGAAAGTTAGATTTGCGATCATGAGGTTGTTCGTTTGACTACCAGTCGCATCGCTATGAAGTGGTCACTTCTAAAATGAGTGGATGACAGGTAAACCATCTCGTTATATAACCAACACCAAAGTTAACTCAGCCTGCCATCCCTCTGGGACAGGTAAGTCGAGTACTGGCCTGTCTGGCTGAGGCTATGGGGGGGGCGTTCACGTGTGTTGGGTAGCAGGCAACACGGTGTCATCTTATATGGCAGGTGATGCTCCGTAGCTCTGACAGGTTTCACATGAAAATCTGTACCACTTAACCATATAAACCAGTGGTGTAGTCACCTGAAAAACAAAAAGCAAAGTTTTGGTCTTGACAGAAAGTCTCGAGAATTTGAAGATGAGCAATTACTACTAAATATTCCAAAAACTGTTAAAGGAGGAATAGTGTCAAAAACAATATTCAGATATATAATGCCGCAGTGCTAGTACATTGGTACGGCCGGCTGAATGCTAAAGTGCTTTATTAGTCCGCCCGAAAGCGTTAGCTTGCGGAGCGGACTTAAGTTTTACCCATGATGTTTTTTTATTTATTTTTTTTTTGCAATGCGACATCTCCGAGATGCGTGGGCCGACCGGTGTGAAATTTTGCACGATGGTCAGTAATAGGCCCTATTTTATAATGCCGGTCCAAAATTTCAGGGGGCACACCGCAAAAAAATTTCAGGGGCCAAAAACATGCAAAATTTGGCCCGATTTCGGATGACTTCGAAGTTCGGCGGCGAATATCTCCGAAACGGATTAAGATATTCAAAATCGGATTTTTATTCCGTCTACTGTGATTCCTCCTGCGTTAGGCGAAACAAGTCCTCTGAAGTTTGGTCCAGTGACCTTGGAGATCTCGATGTTGAATCGTACCCACCCAAAGTGCATTATTCGGAAGACCAAATTTCGGAAGCCCCCAAATTTTTACACGTGCTAGAGAATGACCAAGTCTTACTAGCGCACTCCCCACCTGGGACGGGGGCCCCCCTTACAACTTTTTTCAAAGGGGGTCAAAAATTGGCTTAAAATGGAATAAATGAGCCACTATAACTTTGGAGTTAGGGGGTGTAGCCCGACGAAACTTTGGCACTTGACGTGCCTCTAGGTGGGGGTGTTACCGCAAGTACAACTTTTGGGGGCACCGCCCCCCTTAAAATTTGGGAGGGCAAAAAACGTCCAAAAATTAGTACGTTTTACGACAACTTTCGAGTTTGACCGCAAACATCTCTAAACTGGATAGAGATATCGACAAGAGGTAAACGGTGTTATCAAATACAGTTAATTCCGCATTGTACAAAAAAGATTGTGTAAACTTCGGTCTTCTACGAACCAAGTTATAATGGCTCATTTTGACCTACCCTAAGTCGCATTACTTGGAATACCATATTTCGGCCCGTAAGGGGTGCTGCGCCCCAAATTTTTACACGCG
>Ga0056128_1010755_pt1 | contig 11365 bp, 3 predicted proteins | sample WorMetLIZISLAND2_FD_71113 | JGI IMG/M metagenome (GOLD analysis project Ga0056128, IMG submission 71113) | Marine gutless worms symbiont microbial communities from Max Planck institute for Marine Microbiology, Germany - Olavius geniculatus... ... | reverse complement strand
TTCAACAGCACATTGACAGTTAGACGATGTGATGGTGAGTGATATCACCTTTTTATGATTTTTGCTGTTTTCGATGTGTCACTCATTGCATGTCGCCGTTAACAAGTGTATAAACTGATGGTTTGTACATTTATTACTTTTAACACTCAAGTTGCAAAACTTTTTGTACTCTGCTCATATGATAGTGGCTTAGTCTGTCGTAAGTGCTAGTCAGCATGTATAAAGAATATTTTTTCTGTTAGCTGTGTTAGTCAAAGCAACGTACATGACACTGCTCTTGTTATGCCTTCGATGGACATTGCCTATTGTTCATTTAACTACGTACTTCAGGTACGGCGTTTTGCTACTGTTTAGAAAGTGTTGAGTGTACTTAGATAATTATTGTAGTCAGTTAAGTATTTACTGTATGTGTCTGCGTTTGTTAAGACTGTATAGGCTATTTGTTCGTGTTATTTGTCGAGTTTTAGTGTAACATGTCAAAGCTGCTGTGTTCACTCTGTAAATCAATTGTTGTCAGACTAATTTTTGTGCTACAAGTACAGGTATATTTTTATCTGGTCAATATTGTGCCAGCCTAAGAAGTTTTAAAACTTAGTTACCACTTTTTCTGTGTTATGCTGTCTTTATTTTGTGGATAATATTTGCTTTTTATCCAGCGTAATTGACTTCATGTTGCATAGTGCGTATCTACCAGGTGTGTTGTAGTGGTCATCGATAAGATTACGAAATCGATTTCCGTGAGACATCAAGACTGTAGTGCATTTACAAGCATCTAATTATCCAGAAGTTAAAGTATTGCCCATAAACTGAAACCCTGTGAAATATTGTACCAGGAGAAATATTCTGCAAAGTTACTTGATGCCGTATTTGCTAGCTTGTTCAAGCAGTAATTAGCCAGATGGTTCTCGTGCTGGTGCACAGAAAGTGTGAAATCTGACTGCTGTATGATGTGTACATGGTTCTACCGATGCTGCGTTGCTTGTGTGTTTGACTTGGATTTGACTGATATGCCATGAATCAAACACATTCAATCAGTATTAGCACTAGCCCAGTCATATCATTATGTACGCAATGACTTTTAAACCAGAAACTGAGGTATTGCTGTCCAGTGCACCTTGGAGTGGAAAAATAGGATCCTGACTAATCACGGTTATTTAGGCCACAGAAAGACCACCGTACATGTGCTTCATTTAGTGGACTCGAAATTTGTTCTGAACACAATACACAAAACCAGCAGAAAGATCGAGTCACTGCAGACTGCGTCAGTGAGTGAGTCGAGGTTTAACGTCCCGCTCAAAAAGATAAGGCCATTTCGGGAACAGCCTTTCCAGGCAATGCTTACACGAACACATAACAGTGGAACAGAAAAGTTAACCTTTACCGGAAAACCTGATACAGAACAATTGACGTAAGCCTAAAATTGTAAGAACTGTCCATTATGGGCATGCACATGTAACAGTAATAGCATTCTGAGATTAATGACTGTACGGAGGATAAGAGGGAAGATTATTACAACAGTCATCTGTTGGAGGACACTGGGCATACCATCAGTTTAATAAGCACTGCTGTCATTTGAATCAGACAAATGAAGATTATTGCTGTGTGCACGTCAGACCTACACCGAAAGCTACAAGAAATTTGAGCTAATGCTCACGAGACGCGCGAAAGCCTATAGCAGTTCCGGTTCAGTAGTTTAGCTGAAAATTGGGGTGTTCACGCTAAGTTAATATACAAATACCAAATTCCCTATCGGGATCGCATAACGATAGTTCCATGGCGCCACCTTGTGAATGACATAGACTTGTGTCGCAGCCCGAAATTGCCAAAAAATCCATAAAACCCCCTGTTTTGGCGTTCAAGGTCATTGAATTCGGCCCCAATCGAGAGCCAGTGTACGACTTCCTATTAGTGATTAATAGTAACCTAGGCCCTATCTCGCACCGTTACTGAGATACAGCAACTTATTTGCCAAAAATCGCAAATTTTGCCCACCCCCTCTCATTTAGCGCCCTCGTTTGGGGTCACCCCCTTCGAATTTGCGGAAAAGCTTTACAGTTCCTGAAACTAGAGTTTTCCAGGCAGCCGACGATGAAAATTTGGTGATCCTAGCTTGCACCGTTTTTGACTGATCCACCTGTGTGACGGACGGACGGACAGAATTGCGATGGCTAAGACATGCTGAAAGCAGTAGCTGCTTTCGCGCATAAAGACCATATTTTGGCCTCGTATGGATATAGATGGGAAACACAAATCACATACTGCACCCACATTACTATGGGTGTAAACTGCACTTTGCAGCCAGTAGCTCGCTTAGCAGAATGAACAGTTATCATAATTACTAGACCTGTTGAATTAACGTGTTAATGCATTAATGAATTAATGCACGTTAAAAAAAATTAATGCACGTACATAAATTTACTAAATTCTGTGAACCAGGAGTTACATACTACTGTAATAATATTTAGATGACAGGATAATCAAACAAAAATAATTATTATTTTTAAATTTTTATGCGCGAAAGCAGCCACTGCTTTCAGCACGTCTTAGCCATCACAATTCTGTCCATCTGTCAGACGGGTGGATCAGTCAAAAACGGTGCAAGCTAGGATCACCAAATCTTCACCGTCGGCTGCCTGGAAAACTCTAGTTTCAGGAAACTAAAGCTTTTCCATAAATTCGAACGGGGTCACCACGAACGAGGGCGCTAAATGAGAGGGGGTGAACAAAATTTGCGATTTTTAGCCAATAAGTCGCTGTATCTCAGAAACGGTGCGAAATAGGGCCCAGGTTACTATTAATCATTAATAGGAAGTTGTACAATGGCTCTCGATTGCCACCGAATTCAATGACCTTGGATGACCTTGAATGCCAAAATAGGGTTTTATGGATTTTTTGGCGATTTCGGGCTGCGACACAAGTCTATATCAATCACAAGTTGTCGCCACACAACTATCGTTATGCGATCCAGATAGAAAATTTGGTATTTGTATATAACTTAGCGTGAACACCCCAATTTTCAGCTAAACTACTGAACCGGAACTGCTATAGAATTTTGCGCGTCTCGTGAGCGTTAGCTGAAATTTGTAGTTATTCACATGTGAATCGGTGGATGTCTGTGATTCTATAGGATCTGTTTTACTGATGTATGGTACAAGATGATAAAAATGCGCAATATAATGACGCGTTAACGTATGCGTGCGTTAACAAAATTAATGCATGTATCAACGCCATTAAAAACGAAAAGCCCAGCTGTTGTTAGGAAAAGCCAACCATACTACCTACATCCGAAGCACAGCGTCAGACGTTGAATCACAGAGAGAAAGTGATTTCTCAGAGGTAACACAGTTTTATGCTCGCTATGTTAATGAAACACTGCTCTCAAAAGCTACAATTAACATCAGTATAACACACGTCGCATGCGGTGACGCGCTTCGCCAGGCAATATAAACAGCTACAGTCGCAAATAAGTTTTTTCTCGCAATAAAAACGTGTTGCCAGGAAGACTCACTACAGACCATACAGTTCTTATTGCAGTACTGACCTTGAAGGTCATCCAAGGTCAATAATTTCCATCTCATCTGACAGGACACGTGCCACTTCCTATTAATGATTAATAGTAACCTTGGCCATATCTCTTACTGTTTCTGAGATGTGGCCAGTTTTCCGTTGAATTTCCTAACCCCTCCATTCAACCCCCAATTTGAAAATGTTTCCCTTACACTATACAGCTGAAATTTAACATGCCAGAGTCTAACACACATGGCTAATTATCTGTGTGAAAAGTTTTCCCCTATGACCTAAAGCTTAGCCATAATGTATGTGTTACAGACGGACGACAACCATGCCAAAACAGCACTAATAATTACATCTCATGAACAAAGTTCAATAACGGCGACACAAAAGTGTATAAAACAAAAACGCATAACAATATGTAAAGATAAACCACATACAATGCTACCACACAGACTACCACACATAGGCATAAACAGGCGCATCATGATGCACTAGCCCCATGACCACGGTCTTGCAGTGTAAGCTGGAGTCCAGTCGAGGGCTATGGAAATAAGCTCAGCCAGCACTACTCTATTGACCTTGGGCTCGAGAAGGACTAAGTTTACTTTTACGTAGTTAAGCAATCTTTTGTTCTAACTGTGCACTAATCGCAATTTCGAAGCATATATCTGGTTTTCGCTGCAACTAGGGATTCCAGTCGTTTTCACCAATCCAGAATCCCGAGAGTGAGTGTCCCAATCCCGGAATTTCAGGATTAGAGAAATTCATTAAAAGCGTATTTTTTGATTGATAAACAATACTGTGAATAACAATTCTAGACATCTAATGACTAAAATATTTCATGCGTGCTAGATTCCTACTATCTGTAATTTGTATTTTTACACAGTCACTCGCCTACAGTTCGGATATACTTTCCGCAGGAGCCTAATTACATCACACAGATGAAATAAATCTATTGGGGATACCAAAATAACTACCAATCTCTAAACCTAATCCCAAAAGCATGATCCCGGGATCCTGGGATGACAAATTTCTTAATCATGGATGATGGGATTGAGAATTGTATCCCGGGATTGCAGTCACTAGCTGCAACTAATAACTTAACGCTCTAGTATTAATACTGGTGGTGCCTGCTGATTACCATGTAGCCATGAAATGACCAGCACCAAAGTACCGGTACACGGTGTTTCATAAAAATGGACCCCTGTTTCTTTCTTTCATAATTCACTCAAATGATGATCAATTTAAACAAAATTTTTACCAGTTGTAGCTGAATAAATACTAATTTGAAATGTTTTAACAAAATATGGCAATTGATTAAATATTCTTTGCTAGTCGTGACGTAACGATGATATCATAATATGTCACAAGTATAAGCTTGCTAGTCTCAACTGGTGCTGTCAGTTGTTACCCTGCTCTGATGGTGAAAAACTTGGTTCATTGATGACAAATTCTTGAAGTTTCACAGTTACAGCCACAAAAAATGTGCAATGCAATCGCATTTACGTATCTGTGGGGATAATTGGACTTCCACATGTTCGAGCAAGGCACTGCATTAGCACACTGAGCTTGCAAAATGGTTGAGTTTTTGGAACGCGAGATGCCTGACTTCATGTCCCCATGTTGCTCAGTGCATACACGATGAATATTTTCATTAGCGTACCAGATTAAGTTCACCATTGAAGCAGGGTAGCAACTGACAGCACTAGTTAAGACAAGCAAGCTTGTACTCACGATACATTATGATGTCAGCATTACGTCACAACTAGCAAATAATATTTAATCAACTGCCATACTTTGTTTAACTATTTTGAGTTAGTATTTCTTCAGCTACAATTGGTAAAAATTTTGTGTATATTGATCATCATTTGAGTGAATTATGAAAAAAACACAAAGGGGTCCTTTTTATGAAACAACGTGTACAGCTGAATAAAACTCTATACATCATGTCTCAATAAAAAAGGGCCACTTTTTAAAAAACAATTCCGTGAAACATGGGTCAATTTTGTTAATTTTTGCCAAGCAATATTATGAAGAAACTTGACATAAACGACTATAGTTTAGCTCATCTTACTTTAATACTGTTCTTACACTACTCTGTGAAATTCAGAAGTTGTAATTTGGCCATCTGCAACGATGAATTCATACTGAGTAGCGCATGTATCGGCTCAAAAATGATTAACTGAATAGCGACAAACACAAGCAACAGGTATTATCTCCAGTATAGATTCATTGTTGTAAATGGGCCAAACTACGACTTCTGAATTTTACAAGGTAGTGTAGTGACAGTATTAAGGTGAGATGGGCTAAACTACAGTCATTTATGCCAAGCTGTTTCCTGATGTTACACACTAAAAATCATCAAAATCGGCCAATGCTGCATGGATTTATTCAAAAAATAAAAGTGGCATGTTTTTTATTGACACATGGTGTATATAACAACCGAGTCAGCGTCATCACATCTGCGACAAATGTACAGAATGGGTTATAAAAAACCGTCCCCCTACATGTCAGCTAATTTTGTCTTCCAAGTATAATGTACATTTAAGTGAATAATCCACATTGAAATATAATCAATTCTGAGCAACATGAGCAAATTTTGTGCAAATTTTTTCAATAATTTGTAATGGGATAAAATAAATGAAAGCAACCCAACTCTACAGGAAACACAATGGGGAAAACATGGGTTTAGAGGATCTCAAAGACAGAGTGTGTACCTGCTGGGCCAGTCTCGATCAACAACTGATCAACAAAGCCATTGCTCAGGGGCGACGAAGATTGAAAACTGTAGTTGATGGTGGGCATATTGAACAGTTGTTTACTTGACTGTCTTGTTATTGTATGAAGTTTTTGCTGTTTTACTTAGACATACACGCAAGCACATATTTCCATTTGTGTTTCACCATTGTAATATAATACAGTTGGGGTGCTTTGATTCTATTGTATTATTTTAAATAACATTCTGGCACACTCATTAGGTTTTGATATCAATATGTGCAGAACAGACTAGCAATTTATACGGTGTGTCATTTTGTCCATATAAACAAATGCAGTAGCATTTTAAACAGCATAATATAGGGGACGGTTTTTTATGGCCCACTCTGTATGTGTGCCAACGCTGCCTTCGGACGTATCAGAACTTTGTTGCGATGTAACGACTTAATGTCTGTGACGTAACGTGGCAGGTGGGAGCCCGTAACGCCAGCCTCCACCATCTGACGAATTCCCTCGATCACCGATGGACCCTCCAGTGTCACCTTGCAGTGGAAAGGGGCGTCGGTCTGCATGGTCGGTGCAAAGGTGCTGCCGGTGAAATTGGTTACCAACTACACACAGAGAGCCACGTTACAACAGAACTTTCTACAGTACCTACAGAACTGGATGACAACGCTCGACAGTAAAAGAACTCTAGACCTAAATACCATAGAGATAGTGGAAAATAAATATAAAAATACCGTTTGTATAGTACAATGCACAAAGTCTAACTAAGCCTACAGAACATGGATGGTCTACAGGCAATAAATGGCATGCATTAATTTGACGTTAGGTTAATGTCCACAACCCATATTAAATAGAAATGTTTCCAGATGTTAGTTAAAAGTCAAGACTGTGGTGACATGGTGGACATTAGCTGCTAGCCAATTCCGAGCTTGAAAAAATAGCAACAGAAAAGATTTGGAACCGCAGTGTACACTAACGATGCAGTTTGCTACACTGTTTCACTCATTACAGCACACTACAATTGTCAGTGTTATTATCAGTAATATGATTCATATTCGGTAAAATATGCCACATAGGCCAAATAATATACACCCCACACATGCTTCCGTTGACTGACTGATATTGCACCATGACTAGTTGTGTCAAAGAGTAAAAGTATAGAATCTGAAGCAAAATGTATACCAACAATGAATTAATAAAGAGACATGACTCATCACTAACAACAGTAAGACTACTATTAATACTTCTTCATAGAGTCTGCAGTAGTCTGCTTCTTTAAGCCCAAATTTCATTACGCCGACTTTGCGAAGTCCGGGACAAGTTCGTGACTAAGTCGCGGACACAAATCATGAAAGTCCGTGACATAAATCATGTTGCTGACTTTCATGATTTGTGTCTGCTTTCCCCGTGCATTGTAACAGGCTAAATTCCATTACAGCAACACAAATGGGTTTGTCACGGACTTGTCATCGACTTTGTCGCAAACATCTCAACATGTCGAGATGTTTTGTGTCCACGACTTTCGTGATTTGTGTCCAGGACTTTCCCCACGGGGAAGTTTCGGTGAAAGTCGGCGTAATGGAATTAGGGCTTTAGCAGGCCTACCCATATGGAGTTATACCACGAGACAACATTTTGCCACTCAGTGACAACCGTCATAGGTATTGTCCAATGTAACGGCTACTTTGCCATGGAGAACATGCATAAATATCTAGCTAATCCAGCAGCATTTAGCTACAAGTCTCATAGAAGCATCAGGCAACTTGGAAGACTTGATGGAAGACATTGTTAACAAAATTCCCAGTTGCCACTGTAGTGAGTGAGTGAGCCATGAAATAAAATTCAAGAACTTTCAAGAACTGCCGACATTAATTCTCAAGCACAAAATGTCGACATCAGTTCATATTATGCGACATGTTGCAGTGTCACTACTCACTAACCGTAAAATTGCATGCAAGGAAGTTGGAACTGGAACCACACTGTAAATCCAATTCAATATTTTACCACGTATTCAGTAGGTTTCTTTTCTTTGGAAGAGCTACGTGTTCACAAAACCTGTGACCTGCATGTTTACGCTGTTGAATATACTGAAAAAAATTCCAAGACTTTCAAGGACCCAGTAACTCAAATTCAAGGTGTTTCGAGGACCAAACCTGTTTTTAAGGACCTTCGAGGCATAGAGTTTAGAGATAAAAAATTCCAGAACTTTAAAGGATGCATGGGAACCCCGTGTTAAGCAAAAAGCAGCAAACTGTGTCGTGATTACAAAGTTACTAACTTCATATTTCACAACGTCGAGGACGGGCTGAGGTCCGGCGCCGATCTTGTTGGTGATGTACTCACAGCATTGGCGCTTGCTCGTTGCATTCTCATCATGGATACGCTCATCGTGCATCTCGTCTGCCTCAGTGCTGGAGCTCCCTTGAAAAACACAGGCAGCCACACACGTTGCACCGGATTTGCAAGTTTTTTGTTGCTTGTCCGAGCAGTGGAGTTGTAGGTTAAAAAAGTAGGTGGGGCAAAAAATTGCAATTCTCAAACAGAACTCAAAAATTCCAACAAACACACTGCAAATTTCTGATAGAGGAGTTTGTGGGTGATCAAAATTTCAATTTTTCCTCTAAATTTCCCTATAATAGAGATTTTCGATCCCAAATTGCACATCTTTGGACGAAAATTTTCAGATAAGAACATATTTGGACAATTTTCTGATAGGGGGATTGCCTTTCCCCTGCCCTGGCCCCAAGCCATGATGCAACTGCATCTGTAACTTCCTGTCTGCTATGCTACTGCATGTTGGTTCTCATTCATAAGAACGTTTTCTTGTACAATGTCGATGTTAAATAAAACTAGAAAGCAATCATAGCTCGCAGGTACCTCCGCCAAGACAATGCTATTCGCCAGGTGATGCCACCATCTTTGGTTTGGCAGCGGTTCTGCTTATGCCCCCTTTAACGCAATGGTAGCGAAAATTTCAAAGTGATCTAGATCCAGGATTCCTGCCAGATCACCCCCAAAATTTAATCACTTGTAGCTTATGCCATGCCCGACATACCCTCAAAATTTCAGAAAGATCCATCCATAACTTTTTGAGTTATCTTGCACACACACACACACACAGACAAACAAAAATCAGCAAAAACATTACCTCCTTGGCGGAGGTAAAAATGGATGCAGTCCATCAAACCGCACTCTAAAAATAACCGAGCTTTTGCTAAACATTCGACAACAACATGTTGGTCTCTGGCACAATCAAATATATATATATAAACTATCCAGATATGATTAAATGTCGATAAACGAAATTCAAAAATTACTTGTTCGCTTCTGACCACGAGCTGACTGTTGTTCCACGATGGACTTCGGCAGTTCCTAAACACGCAGCAGACCCGAATAAATAATGTGGTTTGTTAGGTAAAACACAGCAAAATACAAATATCTATGCCACATAATTTCTGCTACTCGATACAAACACTCGCAACCATTTAACATCGGTTTATCTACGTTAGTTAGTTGTCGCTTTAACGTAGATTCTGTAAATAAAATAATATTAAGTTTGCAGTCCTCTTTCACCGAAATGACCAGAACACGTTGTCTGATGGTATAACCATCTGAGAGGTCTGACTCTCTCGAATGACACTTCACATTTGCTTTTTACTAGCAACAATGCTACAGTGTATAAGAAACTATTTGTGCTTCGGAAAACATATAAATTTATTTAATCAATCAATAAATCAACCAAAAAATAACCACTTACAAGAATGACCATTGGTGTACAATATGTGCCCTGAAGCTAAGACAAAAACTAAGGATAATGTACAAATTTTTTAAAAACCGAATCAGAGCTAAAATGCTCGCTGAAACAATAGTGTTTATAAGTTCCGTTTATTGTGTTGCATTGTATAGTGTAATATGGAAAAAACACAGAAACTAAAAAGTTCTGACCTACCTTGCCATGAGGGGCGGTGAGTAGATGGTGTAAGGACCGAACGCAATGGCCTTCTAGTGACATCTTTACAATGTCCTTACAGCTGAACGCACTGCCAAGAGCCTGCACAGCCCAGATGTCAACTGTATGAAAATCATTCAACCAGTTTGTAGACTGATACAGTTGAAGACCAAGTCGTACAAAAAGAAAGATATTGCATAAATAAGTACAAAAGGATTAATAACACGCTGGGCAATTAAAATGAAAACATCGCTTTAAATTAATATGAATGAAAATATTTATCGTGAACCCGAATGATGACGTCACACTCGGAACGCTTTGTTAACAGCATGCGAAAAAGTTCACCACCAACAGGCGTGTCAAGGTAGCGCGTGCTCAGCGAGGGGAACTCACTTGCATTTTGGAACCAGAAGTTGAACACTTTCGGTGACTGGTGCAATAGAAAAAGCATACAGTTGGCCTACTTTCGGTTTAACAGCAACGTCTTGAAATGCAAGTGAGATCCCTTCGCACTCCATTCACATATGTTGATGTTCATAGCATCAAATTTTCACGGATGCTATATAACATACATTATTCGGTTTATGACGTCACACTTACGTGCAAATTGTCCACTTTAAAACATATTTTAACAGTATAAAGATATACTAACAGCAGCAAAATTAATAAAAACTAACAAATTAACATTTGATAATGCCAATCGTTGCTTAATAACAGTTATGGAAAATGGTGCAACTTGGCCTTTAAGCGAAAGATATTCAAATCATATTTTGCCACTTTTGAACATAGTCTTCTGCAACTGAAATGCACTTGGTCCAGCATTTCTCCAAAGCCTGGATTTCACCATAGAAAAAATCGATTTTGGGTCTTCAGCCAGCAGTTTGCCATGCAGATTACAAGGGCATTCAACCAGTTCGTAGTCTGATATAGATGTACATTATAAATGTCGATAACACTGTGTTATTGGTTAGTTACATGCTATATATCACTGTAATATTGCACAACTTATAATTGGACTATAATTGTACACCATGAAAGGAGACAGTCGAGACATATTTCATGGTTCTTGCCTATCTGTCAAAATTAAACTCAAGGACTTCTCAAGGACTTTCAGGGACCATACAAAAAATATATAAAAAGAACTGAACTAAATCAAACTGGCACTTTTATAAGCATATATAA
>Ga0056128_1010753_pt1 | contig 11367 bp, 10 predicted proteins | sample WorMetLIZISLAND2_FD_71113 | JGI IMG/M metagenome (GOLD analysis project Ga0056128, IMG submission 71113) | Marine gutless worms symbiont microbial communities from Max Planck institute for Marine Microbiology, Germany - Olavius geniculatus... ... | reverse complement strand
CAATCGCCGGCGCGCGAGACCCCCTCCCCCTGGTCGCTGACCGACCGCATGGGACACTTAGTCGACGGTCCCTGAACACGTGCTCGACGGTCAACAGGTCCATATGTGGCCATAGCTAAGTTAGATATTTAGCTTATAGGTTCTATGCATCCATACTTTAGCTGATCCGGTCGCGTTAGCCAGGCGTGCACGCAGATTTTTCGGATCAAGCGCACGACGCCGAGGTGTTAAGCTATTTTCGTGACAGTGGCAGCCCACCGCCGCTGACAGCTTTCAGCTATCTGTCCCCGACACCGCCGCGTGCGACTTCACCATTTGCCGACATTCGAGCTGACGGTCAACAGTTGCCAGCTGCTTCGTGGGTACAGAGTATGCGCACAACCGCCGCCAGTCATCGACAGTTGCGTTCTGTAAGCCGACAGTTTGCAGCGAGTGTACGCCGGGCTGATGTACACTCTCGCGCGAGCGGCCGAATGTTAACAAATTCGCAGCTAGCAGTAGATCCGTTTGTGGAGTTAATGCGCAGTGCGTCTGACAATCAGCGCGCCGATGCCGACAGGCATACACTTACAACCTCACGGCGAGAGTGTTGTGGCAACCGCTGCTAGCACGCGTACTCGGCAAACCGCTTTTTTACGTGAATAAGCTGCAGTGTTGACATCGGTCTACCACTTGGCCGAGACGAGGTCAGCTATGACGTCAGACCCTGTGTACCGTGCTACGCCTGCAGTGACTATTGACTCGGCATGCGTGCCGCAGCAGCTAACTGACAGCTCCAGTGTAGATAACGCTACGGTGACTGACCGCACGCTGTCGTTCATGCCGTCCGCGGGGACAGTTGCTGCTGAATGCATAGAGCGTGCGCGTACGCAGCGGCAGCCCACTGATAGCGCTAGTGTAGATAATATTTTGCTGCCTGCATTGCATACGCCAGCTTTGCTACCAGTACGAAAGTTAGTTACTAGTTCGAGTGCAGTTAATACTTTAATGTATAATCGTGCGTGCCCGTCGCCGATGCAGCAGGCTGACAGTGAACTTGCCTTACCTGTGGCGTTTGTGCGGACGATTAAACCGCAGCAGTTGATTACCGGACTTGGTACAGCTAACGATTTGAATGTTTTGGCGTATGACCGTGCGATGCAGACTTCAACGCCCGATGCAGCAGTTGTTTAGCCGCCACCACCGACTGACAGTGAGCGCGCTTTACCCTTGACGCTCGGCGTGGCTGCTGATCGTGCATATCTACATCGGCAGGTGGTTAATAATGCAGTCAGTGTTTCGATGCATGACCGTATGCCGTTTTTTTGACATCTGACATGACAACTGCTATTGATCGTGCGCAAATTCCACTCTCGACATTTATGTTGGTAAGCGCGCCTGTGTGCACAACGCCGCCTGGTCTGCTGTCTGCATTGCCTGACACAACTGCACTGTACGCTCGTCCAGCAATGCCTGTTGTTGTAATACATCAGATATGATGAGTAATTCTCAGTTTTTGATGATGACTGGCAACAGATGTGGTTTAGCTAGGCCACTATACAGTGTGCCATCTGTCGCTCTAACTGTTACCGCTGCTGTGTCCACTACAGTGCACACTATTAGTTCAACGCTTGACGATGCGTGCGCCCGTCAAGCATCATCGGGTGCATTTTTGACTTACACATCGCGCGGCCCCGCGGTTGCGTTTCCTATAGATGCATGCCCGGGGTGAGATAGTGCTGCGATGCCTGTGGAATATTTGAACCCTGACCTTGCACTGCCGACACCAGCGGTGAGTGGACCGATGGTATCCACGGTCAACTCTCTGTCGACGATGTCTAGTGTTTTATCTACTGTTAATTTGCTGCCGTCACTGACAGACATTACAGCTACTACTACTACTACTACTACTGCTGTTACTAATAGTGTTGCTGGTAGTGTTCGTGGCGTGGTGCCTAGTGGGCTGGCCACTGGCCTTGAGTTCTTGGCCTTGGCCCCACGTCCTTTTGGTGTGGAAACCCAGCCGGCAGGGCAGGCGCTTCCGGGTCCGGCCGCCGCCACGTTTGCCGTTCAACCGTTCACGGCGACAACGTCGGCTGCAGTTCAGCTACCCGGCAGTCTGACGACAGGTACAATCGCAGTACCGGCGTCAACGGCAGCTACCGTCGTCGTGCCCGCTGTGCCTCCAAAGTCAACCACGACGTCGTCAGCTGTTCCAACTACATCTGCTACCACTACCGCTGCGTCAGCTGCCCTTTCAGCGCCAACTGCTGTCTCATCTGTTATGACTGTGCCCGAAATAATTACCAGTACTGTTGAGTCTTCGAGTAGCATTACTGGTGTTGCTGTCACAGTTTCTTCGAGTTCGAATTCGCCAGGTAGCATGTACGTAGCTTCTACTCAGCCAGTCGTTTCACCGGTTATTGTTGTATACAGTCAGGACGTATTGAAACGTTATGACGGTTCTTCGTCGCCGAAGGAGTATATGAACCACTTTGATTGTATTGCCGATGTCAATGGCTGGAAAACTGATCTCGACAAACTGAAACATTTGAAAGCAACACCTGATGGTCATGCTGCCCTCCAGATCCACGATCTTGATGAGTCTGATCCAGCTAAACCGTTCGCTGCGCTGCGTGGACGACTGCTGGGTCATTCTGGCTCCCCTAATGAGGCTGAGAGTGCACGCCCAGGCCGTGGTAGAGGTAGGGGTCGTAGATGTTATGTGCGTGGAACGTTTGGCTGTCACAGTCGCAACCACGTGGAGGAACAAGCAGCTGAGTTTCGACGCTACTAACAGCCACGATCATCATCGGTTTTATCGGGCAACAAATCACAGGGAAACGGTCCCCGGAGTCCGCCAGCGGGCAACCGGGCTCCGTCGCTAACTCCCCGCCCGCAGTCCCAGTAGGATCATCCCTACAGTCCGATCGATCGCCGACTTCCGGCCCGATTTGGACTGGGACGCCGGACGGACAACGGACTTCGACGGACATTATCGACGAATGTCATGATGTTGATTTGACTAATGTTAAAGCTTTTAATTTTCCTTCTTCTGTATTTAGTACTGTTGATGCTACTGTTAATGCTACTGCTGCTAATAGTATTACTGTCGATGCTAGTGTTACTGCGCCTTACTCTACGCGATTTTTAATCAATCTTTCTAGGCTTTACGACTCGTCGACGTTGAATATGCTGCCGCACGCTATAGCCGAAGGACTGGCCCCGAACATCACCGTGACTATTCATTCGGTGCAGACCCCGATGATGTTAAACAGTAGGGCTCAGATTAGTGTGCTGCCGAGTGACATTGCCGCCGATTTTAATCCACCCATTTCGCTCCCTAGTGTCACTAGGGAGGTTCGGACCTGTGGCAATCATCGGGTCACGCTGCGGGGTCCTATATCCCTAGAACATCAGTTGTGTGGTTTTTGTATTCGACATCCGTTTTATTTCATTGACGCTTCCACTCCAGTGATCGATGGATACGATGTGATGCGAGCAGCTAGATTGACTATAGACGTTGAGAACGGATTGGTGTGGTCGCGCCGTCCAGAATCGGCTACAAAAGGTCCGATAGGTCCAAACCCAGAGTTTCCGGTTCACAATAACAGCGTGCATTCCAGTGTGGCCATGACCGAGCCCCAGCACGCGCATCGTGTCGTGGTGACGTCTAGTTTAGCGGCGCTTGACACCGAGGCTGCTGGAACGTCTATACCTCAGAAATGTCGTCGTACGATTAGCCGTAATTCACTCGCTCCGTTATTGGAGTCATCTGAGCCCATTACTGCCGCTGATGTCACGCAGCAAGACGTCAAGCGTGTTCATGTCACTGAGATGAAGGATGAAGAAGATATTGCAGCCAGTGTGATGGAAATAAACAGTGTTATCAAGACCACGTTGATGCTTTTCGGTCGCGTGCTGCTTGTTGCATGTTGTCTGATGCAGAATACTCAGATTTTGACGAGTCTGAGGGAGAAGAGGAATGGGAAGGATACCAGCAGGACTACCAAGAGTACAATCGATCGTTAGGAGAGTCAGCTCGGACGGACATTCGTATTGTTACTGATGAAGAACATTCAGACGTGGAGGAACAAGAAATTGAAGTTTCATCGTCGCAGCACCCAGCTGATGTTTTCCAGCTCGAGACAGACGTCGAAGATGATTTGCGCGATCTGCCACCGTTCACGACAGTACAGCTGAAGCAGATGCGGGAGAATGCGCTGCCATGTCGTACTGCGCAGATGCTGTCAACACAGTCAGATGTGATGCAATTTCAAGACGTATAGACAGAGTCAGGACAGTCAGATTCCTTCGATTTAACGCATTTTACGCCCAACCACGTAGCCAAGCTCTGGTCCGCTACGATGAAGTTACAGCAGAAAGCTTATACAGCCCACCAGTCTCTTTATGCACAGCAGCAGCCGCGTCAGTCAGAGTTCTTCAATGCAGAGTCCATTCAGTCACCGGATATGATGTCCACCTGTTCAGCTTACGATCACCTTGGTCCAGAACCCTTACAGGACACGCCCGATTAGTCGGCACACTTCACAGTTTCACCATTGACGACGGGCCCTCAGCCGTTATTTTAGATCAGGCCCAAGTGCCAGCATTAGTTAGTGTTACCCCCCACACTTTGCCCCACGCTTCGTTTCGTTGTGTTCGTGGCCAGTCGCTGGTCAGTACATCATCACCCCGTCCACCCCATACGTCGTCTCGGCACTCCTTCAGCGAAGGAGTCTGCGTCAATGCCCAGTTGCTGGGCAACGCAGCTGTCGTCAACAATATATACGTGCCACCTCCATGCGCTCCGTCCAGCGCCGTCTGCCGAAAAGTGTCCGCTATGATCAAGCGCCCGATAGTCTTACCGCGTGTTGTCAGATTCGCATGCTCCCAGTTTTTGACCATGCATAACTCAGCTGGACTCAACCCCGTCAGTGTCATAACGCCCTGCAGTTTCAATGGGCACTGTTGTCAATTCGTCACCCATTATTGACTCTGCCCTCCAGTCTACCACGTGCACTCTGTCTGCACGTCTGTTCGTGCCACACACACACCAGGAACCGGACGAACAAAACCACCCGATATCATTCATGTTAAATCCGGCGCTTGTGCGTCTGTGTTGTCTACTGCTGTAGATACTTCTATCGTAGGAGTAGGTCTCGAAATACCAGAACATTTGCAGGAGCTTTTTGACGAGACGGTCGAACGGTCAAAGTAGTCATCAGCTAATCAGCAGTACCTAACAGACGTTTTGCGTCGAAATAGCTCAGCGTTCGCCACCGGTTGGATGGACATTGGCTTTTTTGACGCCATCCAGCACGACATCGAGACGGGCGACGCCAAGCCGATCAAGCAACCGCCACGTCGACCTCTACTCGCCGCCCGGGACGAAGAAGACAAGCAGCTCGACGAAATGTTAGAGACGGGCATCATCGAGCCTTCGTACTCGCCGTGGAGTTCACCTGTGTGCATGGCAAAGAAGAAAGACGGCTCATTTTGTTTCTGTATCGATTACAGGCGACTCAAGGCGGTCACGAAGAAGGACGCATATCCAGTGCCGCATGTGAAGGACGCACTTGACAGCTTCCACGGCGCCAAATACTTCGCCACCATCGATCTACTGTCTGGCTACTGGCAGATTGGGATGACCGAGAAAGCGAAACAGTGTTCCGCGTTTTGTACGAGACGAGGCTTGTTCCAGTGGACGCAAATGCCTTTTGGTCTCACCAACGCACCGTCCACTTTCTGCCGCCTCATGGAAAACATTTTCCACGACTTGTTGTACGACATTTGTATTTGTTATCTTGATGATATCAAAGTCTGTGCGTCTGCGCCGGAACTGCTCATTGATCATCTCGACAGAGTGTTTACCAGATTGCGTGAGCGTAGACTCAAATTCAAGCCGTCGAAGTGTGTCTTCTTCAAAAGTCCTATCGAGTTTCTTGGACACTTAGTATCTGCGGATGGAATCGAACCACAGCCAGATAAAGTGGAAAAGATCGAAAACTGGCCAGTTCCGCACTGCTTGACAAAACTTCGAGCTTTCATCGGTCTGGCAAGTTACTATAGACGCTTCATCAAGCAGTTTGCTATCCTAGCAGAGCCATAGGGTTCGCGTACGCTGTGCTCGCCGAGAACAGGAACCCGTCACCTGACGAGATACGTGCTTTTCCGTACGAAAGCAAGATGCTTCTATCTCATAGACCTGAGATTCGACTTGTAGACGACGTGCTTGTACGACAGACAGACAAGCAATTACAGCTCGTTGTCCCGACACAGCTACGTAAACGACTTTTTGATTTGACACATGCAGGCCCTTCTGCCGTCCATTTTGGTGCTATACGCACTAGCGTCCAACTTAAGGCCCATTATTATTGGGTAGGACTTAACCGCGACGTACACCAATGGTGCCGGCAGTGTGCACAATATGCACGGACTAAGGGGGCTCCTTTGCGGTCTCATGGCCACATGCGCAGCATCGTAGCGGGGGCCCCGATGGATTTTGTCACCATGGACATTTTGTCCGGTCTTCCAGTTGCAGCGGATGGCTCCAAATACGTCCTGGTAGTTTGTGACCATTTCACAAAGTGGGTAGAAGCGTATCCGCTCCCCGACCAGGAAGCAAGCACCTGCATGCGAGCAGTGTACGACGGCTTCTTCAGCCGTATTAGTTACCCTCTACAAATCCATACGGATCAGGGGAGAAAATTTGAATCGGCACTCTTCAAAGAAATGTGCGCTTTGACAAGAGAGAGTAAGTCGCGTACCACTTTTTTTCCATCCCCGCTCCGATGGTTTGACTGAGCGTGTTAATCGCACACTCCTGCAAATGCTACGAGTCACATGCGAGGGGGATCCCACGGGCTGGCCTTCTAAGCTGCCCACAGTTCTTTCAGCGTACCGTGCGATTAGGCATAAAGCCACTGGCGTCACGACAAATATGGCCATGTTAAGCCGGGAAACTATGCTCCCGTGCAGCCTTATATCTGTCCGCCGGACGACAATACTGCCGTCACCGTTCCATTCGTGGAGCGGCACCGCGATAATCTGCACTTGCGCGGGAACATCTTCACGCGTACGTCAAAACACAAAAACGGTACTTTGACGCCAGAGTCAAACCCGTGCCGTATCGCGTGGGCCAGAAAGTTTGGCTTTATTGGCCACGTCCACTTGTACGACAGCGTCACCGTAAGCTGTTCAATCAGTGGGTGGGGCCATTCACGATAGTGACGTTTCTGACGCCCATTACGGATTTAATACGCTGCGACGTTACGCATAAGAAGCGCGTCAGGTGCCAAAGTTTCGTCGGGCTACACCTCCTAACTCCGAAGTTATAAGCACGCATTTATTACATTTTATGCCAATTTTTGACCCCCCTTTGAAAAAAAATGTAAGGGGGCCCCGTCCACGGTGGGGGTGCGCTAGTAAGACTTAGTCATTCTCAAGCGCGTGTAAAAATTTGGGGGCGCAGCACCGCCTAAGGGCCGAAATATGGTCTTCCGAAAAACGCGCTTTCGGTGGGTACGATTTCACATCGAGATCTCCAAAGCTACTGGACCGAACTTCACCGGACTTGTTTCGCCTAACGCAGAAGGAATCGCGGTACACGGCATGACTATCCGATCACAGCCTGCGCGGTAAATATTCAAACTTTACCATTATACAGTCAGCAAAGTTTTTCTGACATTGTGCAATGGTGATATTTAAATATTTTAAATATTTTAATTATTATTTAAATATTTGAATATTTAAATTGTGATTTTTTGCTGTTTTATATCTATAACCACGATGTCACCTTTACACTGTATATAAACTGAACAGTTTTTACATTAATATTTGCAGTTTTATTGCGGTTGAAAGTAATCTGGAGCTGAATAAAATCAGACAGTAAAATAACCACTACAACTACTACCATAACTAATGCTACTTTTATTTCTACTTCGACTATAAGTAACCCCTACTTTACCATTACCATACTCAGTCTACCCTTCGCAAAACCTACGTCACCCCTATTGCTACCATAACCGTACACATACAATATTACTATCTTGCCCTTATCCTTACTACTACTACTACTACTACTACTACTATACGTATATTGTGATGGAAGTCACAATTTTTGACAAACCATAATAATATTTTAAAATGGCCCAACACTAGCACCAACGTGGTCTGCTGCCGTGGTCATGAATACTATCAACTTCCGCTAAATTAAACGACTCAAAATCCGTGTGTTTTGTCTCCAAACTTTACTTTTCGCCAGTATTTTATTTATTTTATTGCGCGTAAAGTAAATTTAAAATTGGTTTTATCTTGGAATACGGGCTACTTTGCTTAGTTCTATGGGTTTACTATCAAGTTACTATTAAAGCGGACGGGCGTTCTATCTCGCAGCAGCTCTCAGGTTTATTGCGGTTGGAAGTAATCTGGAGCTGAATAAAATCGGACAGTAGAATAACCACTACAATTACTACCACGACAAAAATGTTGCAAATATATCTTACACAATCCGAGTTATAGTCAATTTTGTCCCAAAATTCGTTGCCATGGCAACGGGGTTGGCAGAAAAAAAATTTAAATAACACCATCGGATAGCGCGGGCCCGAAAATAAGGGGGTAGTTGCAAACAACGTGCAATTTTTCTTTAAGGGGGCCGAGTTATCGCCTATTTTGTCCCAAATTTCGTTGCCATGGCAACGGTGGTCGAGCATGGGTAAATATAAATGACACCGTTAAATTGGCCGACCCCGAAAACCATACCTAGAACCAAAAATTACGTCTTTATCTTATACTTAGCCGGAGTTATGACAGTTTAGCACATTGTCTACTTTTCCCCATAGGCGCCATTGTAATTTTTCATATTTTTGTGAAAAAATAGGTGAAAATGTTGAAAATGTTGAATTTAAATTTTTTAACCCCGAAAAGGCACTTCCTTGCGCAAAACCGCGTCGTATAAGCCATCGTGCGTTAAAATCAGTTCAGTCGTTTTTCCTGTAGAGGACGGCAAGAAAAAAAGAGAAGGAAAGGAAAGGCACAAAAAGTCACGCAAGCGTTATATTTCACCTATTCACATTTTCTAAGAACGGATTCTGTAGAACGTTTTACTTTGCATGTAACTGCGATTAATTGTTTCCTGTACTTGTCTTAAAATAGAACGTAGCATTAATACTTTCTTTTTCGTGTCCTGCGTGCTGTTTGCTTGCTTGCACAGATGGCGCGTGCTTCCCCCGCTGTGGTGTACACCTGTTTAGTCTGCCGCGCTACCGGCTACAACTGGCATGACCTGTGCTTCGCACGCAGACCACCACGATTTCCTCGTTCGCTCTGACCCTTGCGGTTTGACGTTTACTTTACCTGTCTTTCTCGAGGCTCATTTCGAGGTACACGCACGCACTTCTTCATACTTTGCAGCTTCACCGCACACTCCTATGACCGCTTTGGACGCTCAGAGTATGTTGCAGTCGGGATCTACGCTTTCGCGACGTGATCAGCGGTCCAACATCTCGGGTCTACCTCCAGGACAACGTCCACCGCCGCACACCTCCACACAGGCACCAGCAGAACCACTTCACCTTCGTCAGCTACTTTTGGATGCTACCACACATCTCGGGTGGTACGAACGCTGGCTAATGCAAGCTCGCGAAGCGCAGCGCGAGTAGCAAAGCGATGCTCTTGGTGTTATATTGCATGTAAATAATAACGTCATTTTATCTTTTGGCGTACCATTTTATGTCTAAAATGCACTAAATTTTGTTTTCTATATCACTGTATTTTATGTCGTTATTTTGCCAATATTGGCAGATTTTTTTCTTTTCTTTTCTTTCCCTTTTTTTCTATCTTTACCGTTTTCTTATATTTTGCTTTTGCACGTTTGCTAAAAAATTTTAATTTAATTACATATTATTTAATAAATTAAGTTCAACTAAATTAAGCAATAATAAAAAATAATATAATAATAATACTAAAAAATAAATAAATATGCCTGGGGTCATATTTTATTTTACAACTATTTGATTTATTATGTATTAAAATGCGTAATTGTCGTTTCATATTATCTTCTAGTTGCGTTACTATTACCTTTATCAGCGGCTAGTGCTTCGATTTTCTCTAAACATACATTCCTTTTCGTTACATTTCTGTTTTAGATTTTTTTTACCTCAGCTTACTTGCTACATTATTAATATTACATGATTGTACATTACTTCCCATTTTTTTCCTGTGATCTATCTTACCGCACGAATCTTTTACTTTATATTCTTGTAGACAATGACGCTTTGTTACTCCGGATATTTCATCTAGCAGAGCAGTCTCACTTCCTGGCTAGACTACAACATCCCGCCACCCACACCATCGCGGACATGGTTCGCCGGATGTTGTACCGCTTGCCGCTCCGGACTTAGCGCAGCAACCGTTGCGCAGCACGCTCTTCGCTTCGGCCGCTGTGACGATGCTGACGCTCTGCAACTGTTCATCAGCGTGTATCTTACAGCCACCGAGTGGTGCCGTTTCCGCGCACGCAACGCAGCTTTTGTAGAGTCGCTTCGCGCTCTTAATATACGCTGTGCATCCTGCTACCTTACCTTACCTCAGTCGTGGACTTGGGTCGACATATCCTCTTCCACGACTGTCTACCTGACACGCCGCCGCCTACGCCGGCTCGCCCGCTTGCGCGCCGCCCGCTTCCTGCTCGCTTAATCACGCCGCCGCCCTCGCACGCTTACCTCCGCGATGCACTGCCTCCGTATACTGCCCATCTACCGCTACCACCTACACAGTCCGTACCTTCTCCTTCTTATGCTACCATTGTCGAGCAACCTGACTACATGGCCGACCTTCTGTTGCGCGCTTCTCAACATCTTCACTGGGTCACTACTCTGATATTAGACTACAGTACTGGCACTCATACCACTTTTACATTCAGCTTTTCGTCATTCGCTCGCAGCTCAATACCCTGCGCAGCTCGCAGCGGCGCCGCGCATGCGCCTTACCGATATACTGCACATACTGTTGCCTGTGTACGAGCGCTGGCTGCTGACCGCTCAAAATTTACAGCAACCGTAATCTCTGTTTATCTATATTATTTGTAGTTTTATCATGTTATATCCTTTCTTAATTTTTTATTTTGTTTCACTTTCGTATTATTCCCTATTACTTAAAATTTCGCAACTAATATGCTATATTTATTCTATTTCAGTGCTCTGTTTCTCCAAAATTACTTTTCCTTTCATTTTATTTTTCTGTTATCTTGTTTTTAAGATTACCGCTAATGGTTCTTCCACCGACTGCTACTGATGCTCGACAGTACCGCTTCACCCTTGAGTGTTTGGCCTGCGGAGCAGCCGGCTCCCGGACACAAGGAGCCTTCGCCGCCGCACACCGCCGTCT
>Ga0056128_1010752_pt1 | contig 11370 bp, 6 predicted proteins | sample WorMetLIZISLAND2_FD_71113 | JGI IMG/M metagenome (GOLD analysis project Ga0056128, IMG submission 71113) | Marine gutless worms symbiont microbial communities from Max Planck institute for Marine Microbiology, Germany - Olavius geniculatus... ... | reverse complement strand
ATTGTTTTCTCCTCTCTTCTTCTTCTTTTCCCTCCCCTTATATGCGAAACCTTTAAAATCTAGCTAGGAGCTCGTGAGCGCCACGGGGTGTGGGGCGGAGCGAATTTGATGCATTGCAGACTAATAGTATTAAATTATGAAATCTGGTTGCAACAATTTTATTTTTTCCTGTGCCTATAAGCTGACCATCTTGTTAAATTTTGTGCAGTTTAAACGTATGATTATGTTTGTCCGAGGATTGAGGGGCTGGGACCCTGGGACTCCCTTGTTTACTCTACAGGTTACAGCCATTTTCAAGTATACGATTTAGCAAAGGACAAGCGAAACAGTCATTTGCCTAAGGTCTCGACAATTAGGGGACAGCTATAGATTTTGTTAACAAAGATTACAATAATGTTTGCCATTTAAGCACGTTTGAAATCATCAAGACAGCCTGTTTTCGTTAAAAAATCTATTTCTCCAGAAATGTAGCATATTTTCTCATCAAATCTGCAACGCTTACAAAGGAGGGTTTAAGCCACTTATCCGGCGAGTTTTATTACTATAGGTTATTTGGTTCAACAATTATTATAATTATTTGACTTTAAAATGCATCTCTCAAAGTAATCAAGTAGGCCTAATCAAACTCCAATTCCGACCCAAAAATCACAGCATCTACTAAAGTAAATGCTGTAAACTAAACTTAGGACATTAGAGCCTACGTAAAAAAATTTCTCAATTTTCCACATTACTTTTAGCATATTACCTGCAGAATTTTTCTGTTGTGCTTCTGTGGGAACTGCAGGCACTTTGCGATCGCGTAGAGTCGCCGCTACGACAAAATTATAGTCATTCAAGCTTTAAACGAAAAAAACTCATATAATCGACCGGCATAGCGGTAGACCTACATAAGTATTAAACAGGCATATTTTAACAGCGAAAATTCTGACAAGAATAACTGCATACACGTTGAAACTGCAAAGGAATTCTTGCGACTGTTTCACGTTGAAATATTAAATATCATAACAGCGAATAAAACTTAAGTTACTTCTTAAGATCGTACTAACTTATCAGTAGGGCTGTACTGAATAAATGATTTTACTATTCAGCCAAATAAGAATAATTCATTTTATTATTCGGCCGAATACGAATAGAATACGAATAGTTGATGCAGGTTCAAACACAATGCACAATGCCTTGGATTTAACGCTCACACGTACTGTGAAAAAATCCAAGTCAGTCATCTTAATTGTGTTCGTGTTAAACGTATGACACTAACAAAGATTGCTGACACTAACGAAACATGCTTTATACTAAACTGCTAAGGGAAAGCCTTAAAGCATCATGTGTGGGCATTACGCTGCGGAGACTGCCGGATGACAGCAGCTGTCTTTGAGGCTATATGCAGGAGCACCATGTGGCAACGGCATATGCTTCTTATTCGTATTCGGTCTATTTTTTGCACTATTATTCGGCCGAATACGAATACACTATTCGGCCTACTATTCGGGCAGAATAGAATACGAAAAGAATATTCGGTACAACCCTACTTATCAGCACAATCCCGTCCAGCGTGAAACGAATAGAATTTATTTTCTACAAATCAACCACTGTACCAAATCACTAAGTGGGGTATGGCTAATCTGCTTCGAAAAATGTTCTGAGTTCCAGTAAGCTTCAAAATGCGTTACCGGGAGTCTGGCAACCGCTGCGCTAACTATACTCCCAAAGTTACGACACGTGACATCACCTGCTCTCCAGTCTCCACAGAAACTGTTCCCTAACTATTCCACTTTGCTCGCAAATTTTCAGGTTTTATGAACTATAGGATGCAACGTACGAAAACATTTGCAAATGATTTGCAGCATTTTCGCAGCATGTTTAGGATAAAACGCAATTAAGCCTGCCCATATGCAGATGCTTTATTTGTTCACCTGATCACGTTCTATCTCGTAAACAATGTGTTCAAGACGCGTTGTAAGATTGGAGATAGTAAAAACTGTAAAATTGCATTAAAGACAGACTAACTGAATGTTAGGCGTACAATATGATATGACAAATGGTTTGAACGGGAAAGCTATAGCAGCCAGTTTAACCTAACACATAGCCTAAATTACAAAAAAGGTAAAACTTTTCAAACGAAACGGAAGCGCGATAAACGGAAAACACTGCTGTGTAAAACATACATAAGCAGCAGATACGAAACAAATAAAAGCCGCTTAAAATTAGAAAAATGAGAGAAAAAGAAAATAAACAACGAGATGGCTCTGAAACTAGACCCAAAAAAATCAAAAGCGAGAGCAACTATTAGCGGTCAAGATAATCCGTGAAATCAATCCGAAGAGTGCCAGAAAGCAGAATCTGAAGAAGAAAAAATTCTGAGCTTAAACTGTTACCCTTCTGATTTTCAGCAGGAGGTGGCGGAAGAGACCTCTGCTGCGACCGATCTGAAACAAATTTCACAACTTTGCGTTTATTTTAGCAAAAGTCGCACAAACTGGAAGAGACACTACACTGTATCTTAGCTATCAGTGAGAAACATGAAATGCTACAATACTCACACTTTGATTTTATTGGCTGAGCAAAAGCAAATCAAAAAATCTCTTTTTAGGCATGCACAATAAAATGGTGACGGTGCTATATTTAAGAAAAGTAGCCTTAGGCGGCATTGAACACTTCTTTTTACCCTAGCCAGACACAAGTTTACACTGCAAGAACACAGATACGAAGCTATTGCATCGTGCGGCGTGCCTGTTTACACCTCACAGCTTTCGCTGATACTCAATGCGTCTGCGCACGGAGGTACGGCCAGGCTGAGTTGACCTTCGAGTCTGGGTGGCTGACTACATACCGAGACGGTCTGCGAAGGTCAACCATCCAAGTACTAACCTAGCCATACGCTAGAATGAGCCGACCGTACCGCCTATGTCCGAAGGCCAGCGTCCGACTTCCGGTCATGGAGAGAAAGTTGTTTCCCAACAATAACTACAGTTCCATACACGCGCGATGTTAACGCTGCTATCGAACATACAATCAACGCTAGGATACTATAATTCGGCGCACGCAGACAGCAACTTTGCGTTGAAAATTGCGGCCGAACCGCTGCAGATAGAGACACGGTTACTATAATTGACAGCTTATAGAAAGTCGCCAGCGCCCTATCCAACGGTACTATCGCCAACCTCCAACGACGTACCGTTTAGCCACAATACATGCGTTACAGATAAACAGACGGATGACAGGCAGACAACTTTAGGCGCGACTGTAAGTACAGTCGATCAAAAACAACAAAAGGGAGGTTTAAATTGAGAAAGCAAAAATACCATCTTTAGGAGTTTGGTCCGGAGTCGGCGGTAAGACCCGATGAGATCGACCTACACAAGCAAACATACACAATAAACTCAGTAGTGATTTCAATACGCACAACATATAAGACCTACAATACTACGTTCTTGAATGTTCAAAAATCACGACGCCGTCTTGCACAAACGTCTGCAAAACTCAATTATCAAATGCTGCTTGGCTTTTTTATACTTTATATGCGAGTAGGCTGTGAATAGGTAATAAGCATGTTCAAATTTTAAGCAGTTGCTCAGAAAATTGTAAACAACACTGCGGGATAAGCCTACTTTTTGCAGCACCATGTAGAGTAGACTGTAAAGCTCTTATAATCAAGGAGGTTTGCTTAAGGCCGTAATAAGTGCAACTAAAACTGAAACAAAATGCTATGTTCTCTTTTACTCGGTGACAACAAACAGTTTTTATTTTTACTACAGACCTTACGGTACTATAGCGATCTAATTTTCCAGTTTTTCACGTGCCATTTTCATATTTTTCTGTGCGTTTTAACCGCATAGTTTTAGTGCATGGTCGCATTTCTTATCGTATTGCATTGAAACAGTCGAACTTACCGTTGCTGGTGACTGACGGTGGGGCTGTTGGTGATCTGCGATTTTTGCCGCCTACAAAAATGAAATCAGTCAGTCGATCGCTAAATGAATTATTCAAACAAACAAACAAGCAGTAATAAATTACACGATTCGCCTTCTACAGTTTACAAATCAAGTTAACTGTTATAAAGTTAAATTAAGAAATGCCTATACGTTTCGATTACCTCTAGCCCACAATTTACGAAACTGATTACCGAAATTGACCAACAGATCTGCTTGGACGTCAAAATAATTAAATTAATCAATGTACTTCTTACAATTTAAAAATTTACTTAACGGTAGCGTAGTAAAGTTAAGAAAGTTATGTTATATACGTTTCGATGACTTAGCCTACTAGGAAATTAGTTGACGCATTTAAATGTAAGACCTATCTCATAAACTTGCACGATAGTAGTTTATAACATTTGACTGAAATTTGCAAGCGTAACTAGTTTAATAGGCTACCAAAACCTCTGGTTGACGAATTTAACCAAAAATAAGAGTTAGAAAAAATCAGGCTTGCCGTGGATATGAAATTTGCCATCCATATCCATATCCATATCCACAGATATCCATGAATGCATCCAGACGCCTATCGTGCGTACATATAGCCACTAAATTTTTGCTAAATACAGCAGTGCCAAAGCGTCCATCCCCCAGGCATTTCTTTTGTGAAACTGTTAAAAATAAATAAAAGTAAAGAAATAAAACACATTTGCATTGAAATATTATTTTGAAGTATTTCCAAGCTGTCATGAAAATATTCCGTAATTATTTTAGTGCCCTTGCTATAGCCGACCGTTGAGCCTTGGGTATCATATGTCGTCTCTCAGTCGTCTTTTTAACCGTAACAAATGTATTGTGGCTAAACGGTAGGACGTATAAGGTGCTGGCGATACCGTTGGATAGGGCGACAACGACTACCTATAAGCTGTTGAAAGTAACCATGTCTCTATCTGCAGCTTTTTTGCCGCAATTTAGAATGCAGTGCTTCAGCCGTCACTTATACGCGTGCCAAATTACCGTATCTTATCCTAGTACTGATTTTAGCGTCCAGTACAGCAACGTCACCAGGGACTGCAGTTGCCCTTGCTATAGCCGACCGTCAGGTTGAGCCTTGGGTAGGACTACGATATGTCGTCTCTCAGTTGTCTTTTTAACCGTAACAAATGTATTGTGGCTAAACGGTACGACGTAAGGAGTTGGCGATGCCGTTGCATAGGGTACCGTTGGATAGGGCGATAACGACTATCTATAAGCTGTTGAAAGTAACCATGTCTATCTGCAGCTTTTTGGCCGCAATTTTGAATGCAGTGCTTCTGTCTGCAGCCGTCACTTACGTGCGCCAAATTACCGTTTCTTATCCTAGCACTGATTTTAGCGTCCAGTGTAGTCCAGGTCGTGTATGGGACTGCAGTCACTCTGAAAAACCGCTATCTTTCTGCAACCGGAAGTCGGGCACTGGCCTTCAGATATAAATGGTACTGTCGGCCCATCGCAGCAACAGGTGGGATTTTTGTTCTCCAAAACGCATGTTGCATTCGTGTACGCCTACAGGTACAGATAAAGTGAACGCTTTGAAGGACAGTTGGTTTGTACGTCCTACTAGCATTAAATTTGTTAGAAATCTAAAACATTTGTAATTTTGACCAAAAGAATAAAAATAATCTCACAAATTGATAGACCGTCTGTTGCCCAAACAACAGTATTAAAGCATCATAGATTAAGACCTGTTGCTACTATAGTGCACATAAATTAATTTAGGCTAACTAAATAATGATGTGCTGATGTCACTGATTATTCATTTGACTCAATAACATAAATAAACGAGAAAATGAAGAGTAAGAACAACAGAGAGAAAAATATTATATAGAGATAAAAACACTTAAATATTCAGTTTAATTAGCAAATGCGACAGCACAATATCCATAGATATATCCACAGGATGGCTGAAGATGGATATATCCCCTTACCATCACAACAATGGAGAAGGGGTTTGGTGACACTTAATCACCCGACATTTAATCACCCGACATTTAATCATGCGACAGTTAATCACTGACCTGTGATCGATTGTGCATTTTCAAACATCCCTATAAAGACAGAGGATGGCCAGGACGTGCATAGTGAACACGACAACTCAGCCATATTTCCCATACAAACGTGGACTCATTATGAAGCGGGGCAGGGGGTATTGCCAGCAGAACAACATGCAGTTGAAGGTTGGCATTTTGGTCTGCAGACATTTTTCCATTGTCACCATTTAACATTGTGGACTTTCGTGCAAGGTATCAAAAAAGATCTTCAAATGCAACATTCATCGTTTCTACAAAAATTGCTGGTACACAACCTTCTATCGGAGTAGTAGTTGGGTCATTTGGTGAACGTCCGTGACCGTGGAGAGCGAAGGTTCCTTTCTCAGTTGTTTTGTCTTCTTCGAAGGTTTTAAAAAGAAATTAGAGGGGATGTCCCTCTGAAAAGTGTGGGGAAATTTTGTAGTTGGCAAAAATTTAAAATGCCTGCCGTCAGCCATCGCACAAATTCATTTTTCAATGGTTTGACCAAAAATTGCCGTGTAGTATATCATTTTTGTGGTTTTGGGAGTTGAAAAATTTTAATTTCATATCAATTTTACAATTTGACATAGTTTTTATCTTCAAATCCAAGATGACCACCGATTTAGAGCTCACATCATCATACCTCTGCATGTACTCACTGGTAGTGACCACACGTCCGGCTTCTACGGCCACAGCAAAAAGAAACTGACAGTGTTGCAAAAAGTGATCAGCGACACAGAGACAAGACAGCTGCTCGGACGGGTTGGTGAGAGTCTGGAGTTATGAGACGAAGTCAGAGCCGACATGAAAGCATTCATCTTGTCCAAAGTCTCAGTGAGAACACGGGTGTTATTGTGGGTAGACTAGAGCGTCCAGGTGGCACAAAATGAAGAAGAAGAGCACAATCTGCTTCGCTCTTGATAACGACACACTTGATCAACATCTGGAAAGGAAAAACTACATCACATATTGCCAGATCCATTACAATTTGCTGGAGCATCCGTCCCCCATTGGCCATGGTTGAGAACTGATGAATGAGAAGTGCCGTCCAGTTCGCCACACTCAGCCGCCATTACCTCATCAGCTTACACCTCGTGATTGCACAGATGACAGCATCGGTGACAGCAGTAGCGATGGTGACAGTGACATTTCTGAGTCAACGGATTCCGAAGAGTAGCCGTCTGTTGGGAGCAATCATTGGACTAGACCCAGTCATTCCACTGTGAGACTGACTGTATAGTGGTAGTGTGTGAATAAACACTTTTAGGGGCGCCGGGAGTTTGTCCCCTTACTGCGTTTTCCCATCCATGTCGATTCAGTCCGGCCACTGCTATTGCTATCGTGCTTCGCGATTGCGGGAGTCTAACGGAGTTCCGTAATCGCAAAGCGCGATCATGCAGATTGCCATAATGAGATGGATGACAAAAATGCAATAAGGGGACAAACTCCCGGAGCCCCCACTTTTACTTTTGAACACTGATAATTCATTTTAACTGACGTGCAGGGAAAACTTACATGTCAAAAATTATTTAGGCCCACCAGATACTTCGTTTGAGCTGTTATGAAAAACAAGCAATAAAGTTGAAAAACTGACCAACTGTGAGCTCTAAATCGGTGGCCATCTTGGATTTGAAGGTAAAAACTATGTCAAATTGTAAAATTGATATAAAATTTAAATTTCTCAACTCCCAAAACCACAAAAATGATATACTACACGGCAATTTTTGGGCAAACCATTGAAAAATAAATTTTTGCGATGGCCGACGGCGGCCATTTTGAATTTTTGCCAACTACAAAATTTCCCCACACTTTTCAGAGGGACACCCCCTCTAATTTCTTTTTAAAACCTTCGAAGAAGACAAAACAACTGAGAAAGGAACCTTCGCTCTCCACGGTCACGTACGTTCACCAAATTACCCAACTATAGACAGTTTCGCCAACTGTAACGAAAACCAGCTAATGCTCTGTGGGCGAATATTTATAAAAAAAATACTCCCATGTTAGTAATGGTATTTATGTGTAAATATTTTTTTCTTTCTCGTCAGCCGGATTTTGCTGCAATATTGCCCCGATTTTTTTTGCGACAAATATCCCTATTTCAGTGAAAATTTAGTTGACAATGTAATATTTAGCAATAGCGAGATTTTAGTATCTTAATTTGTAAACGTGTTTTATCGACAGTCACCAGGTACCGCTCGTGTACTTAGGTCTACTCAGTATCCTCCTGCACTGAGCAGAAAGGAAAATAATTAGAAGGCGCTCGTGAAAGTGCATATCTCCGCCAAGTGAAATGATTTAAACATTACTACTACTACTACTACTACTACTACTACTACTAGACCTACAACTATTACTACGCTTACAGCTACAACTACACCCTACAACAAGGTAAAAGGAGGGAGAAGAAATATCCGGAAATTGTCTCCCCGTCTATCTGACACCGTTATCAAAATATGGCGCCTCAAAGATAATGGGATCGCGACCTTGGCATTTTGGGTTCACGTGACGTCATCGGTCACGTGGCCATTCGACTCGGCTGGTCGACTTCCTATGGGTGGTCCTTTGCGACCATGCGTCTATCTGGCACCGATGGAGATAATATGAAGCCTAAAAGTAGGCCTACATGTACACAAACATACATACACACGGAACGATGGACACACAGAACGACGGACAGAACAACCAATCTTTTAATCTCCTAAGATGTTCACTACGTTCACTTGGCGGAGATAATTAGTTGATGTGGCTTAGATACTTAACGCAGATAATGAACGAATGGAATGTGAACTAACCCATTATGCGCGGAGGCAACGGCAAAGTGAGACCTGCAACAGAACAAATCAGACTGAAAAGGCAACGTCTTAGATTTATAAAACTGGTAGGACACATATGCGGCCATCCGTTTTCTTGCCGAGGGCCTTCACTCATAGTGTATGCCTACTGGGTCTGGTGTGCAATGAGTTGGTGCTGCAGTCGCCTTGCGCGCGCGCGCGAGCCGCCAGCCGTCGTAACATACGCGTTATTTTCTAGAAATTTCTGACGTCCCATGACCGTGGTCTTTGACGTTTCAAAATGCAAAATGAGACATCAATTATTTCTGATCTGGAGAACGTTTACGCCGATTTTGATATTCCATGCTTTTTCGTTCTCAAGCTATAAAAGCTCACACGAATGCGACAGACAGACAAGCAAACAGACGAAGTGGCAAGAACTGTAACACGGCCTGTTGGAAGAGCCACATAATAAAGTAGGCAATTTTTCTTATCAAAAAATAGTGCACCTAATACAAACACGCAGGTTTATTAAACCGAAAACGAGACAGCTGCAAAGATGGTAAAGCAGGTGAGTGTGTTGGACTTATGATCGCGAGGTCGAGAGTTCGACTCCGGGTCAGGTCGCTATCAAGTGGTTACTACCCAGATGGGTGACTGTCTGCGGGCAGGTGAACCATCTCGGTATATATAACCAACATGAAGATCATCTCAGCCTTCCATCCCTCCGGGGTACGTAAATCGAGTACCGGCTTGTCTGGCTGGGTTTAAGGCGGGGCGCGTTCGCCTGTGTCGGGTGGCAGCTGCGTGGCCCGTCGAGAACCACAGCGCGGCCCGGGGAAACATTCTCGCGGAACTCATCTTGAGAGAAAATTTTACAGATTTTTTGTGTCTAGAACGGCACATTTTGGTGTAGGCTACTTTATATAGGCCTATCTGAGCTACGGCGAAGCCCCAAACGTCGGGGGCCCGGAGAAACTTGCCCCCCCTCTACCCTCCGTCTCTCGACGGGCCTTGGTGGCAGCTAACAGTGTGTGATCCCAACTAGCAAGTGACGCTCTGTAGCTGCAGCGCTGTGATACGTATTTAGGGGGGGACGGTGCGATGCCCCCCTTTGGCCCGACCATGAAAATTTTTTTACAGGCGACTTTATATGAAAAGGTACGTTTTTTGCCATTTTTTAGCAAGAATTGCAAAATTCAACAATGTTTGATGGTCTTTTGCGTTTCCAAATTTCAGAAAAATGGGCAAATTTGCGGTTTCCATTGAACATTCAGAAGCAAAAAGTGTTTCAGCTTCAGGGGGGCTTCGCCCCCTGACCCCCCGACCAGGGGCTCTGCCCCTGGATCCCGCTGGGGGCTCCGCCCCCAGACCCCCGCTATAGGCTCGCGCTCCGCGCGCTCGCCATGCCCCCCTTGCCAAATCCTAAATACGCCACTGGTGATGCGTTTCCTATATCTAACTATTTACTGCACGAATAGATGTATTCAGTCTGTCTGAGCTAGCTTGTAACCGTTGAACAATCGTACACGTACGCTTATGGGCGTGAGTAGGCCTATCGGCATTATTTCTAGTAAGACTTATTAACTGTGTTAGTTTGTCAGCATTGTGTTGAAAAAGTGGGCTAAAACAGGCCCGTCGAAAGGGTGGGGTAGGGGAGTAATTTACCCGAGCCCCGCGACTTTGGGGGCCCCGCCGTCGCTCAAGCATATAAAGTGCACCAAAATGCGCCATTTTAAAAAGACAATTTCAAAAATTTACTCCCAACAGGGACCCTGCGAGAATGTTTCCTCGGGCCCCGGTGTGGCTCTTGACGGGCTTGGGCTAAACTCTAGCTCAGTGTTCACAATTTTTAAACCACTGTCTAATTTTGCCCATAGCCGCCATTGTAATTTTTCATATTTTTTGTGAAGAATAGGTTAAAATGTTAAATTTAAATTTTGTAGCCCCCAAAAGGCACTTCCGTGCGCGAAACCGCGTCATATGAGCCACCGTGCGTTAAAATCAGTTCAGTCGTTTTTCCTGTAGACGACGGCAAGAAAATAAAGGAGGGAAGAGAGGAAAAGGTACGAAAAGTCACGCAAGCGTTATATTTCACCTATTCGTGGGAAGCCCCCCGTGAACGGATTTTCACCAAATTTTGCACATCAGGAGGTATGCGAAACGTGCAAATCTGTGCAAATTTAGGTTCGGAAAAATAAAGGGGTTTGGGATATACGGGGGTCAAATTTTGGGTTCTCCCATTGAAATGGTTGGTCGCCCTTACAACAGTGCTGCGCTACCGCGAAAAGTATCAGGTATGCATACCGGACATGTTAATGCACAATCTTGCTGAGTCCAATTTTACCGGGATCTGTCAAGGACATGTTGAAAACAGTATGGACCCAGAAGTATTATGGCAGGTCCGGTTGGTGTATGAACTAGCAATGGTCAGAGTCGGGCTGTATAGGCTGACTGATGACAATTTTGTATCATTAGACATTTGCCAGGCAATTGTGTCATTATGTAAAGGATTAGTGCTCGTATAGCACACTGTATTTTGTGTTTGGTATTAGCCTACTGCGTATTTTTTATTTTTTTTATTTGCAGTGGCGTCATTTCACTAAATCCTTGGGGGGGTCCACTCTCCCCCTT
>Ga0056128_1010751_pt1 | contig 11370 bp, 5 predicted proteins | sample WorMetLIZISLAND2_FD_71113 | JGI IMG/M metagenome (GOLD analysis project Ga0056128, IMG submission 71113) | Marine gutless worms symbiont microbial communities from Max Planck institute for Marine Microbiology, Germany - Olavius geniculatus... ... | reverse complement strand
ACGTGACAGTGTCGTGGCATGGTTTGTAGACCTTCTACGTCTTCCAGGCATATAAATTCTACCATCTTCCCAATAATGTATCTACCCGATCTACCTCTAGCAATTTTCCAGTGCTAACAGTAAGATCGCCGATCTACCGCTAGAATTATTGTACCTAGGCAGACAGCAATGGAAGCAAATTAATGGTAAGTCATAGATTAGTAAATGTCTGAAATAGCTAGCAACATTTTGCCGAAATCCAAAGGAAATGCGCTTTCAAAAACGAATACGATCAAACCAGATAGAAGCAAGCGACACTGTTTTCTTAGTCTGTTACAACTCTACTGGTATTATCGCTCACAGAAACATGACCATCACTTACCATCGCATTCCAATCCTGTTATTTTGGCATTCTCTAGTACTGCTGTCTCTATTTTATATGAAATCCACCAAATCATATCGGAAATTTACAACTACCACAGTTAAATGAATAGATTAGTGAAATTTCACTTCCATCACTTCAACCACGCCCACTGTGCGTTAAATATTTAATTTAATTTGTGGCTTTCTCAAAACGTAACGTAACGCATCTCAGTCAAAATATTACAGTCTAGCGATGGCAATCCCGGGATCCAGGATTGAGAGATTTATAATCCACTTCTGGGATCTCGTTTCGGGATTAGGCTTGCATATTAGTTTTCATTTTAGTATTACCAATTGACTTATTTTATGCATAGGGCCCCTACGGAAGGTATATCCGAACTGTAGAGAGTGACAGTCACTGTCAAAATACAAATTTACGGCGACAGCACGAAGTAGTACTCCAGCGCTCATAAAATATTATTTTATTCACCAGGCGGCTTAATTTTGTATTTCTGTCATTTAAGAAGCAAAAAATACAATTTTAGCTAATTTTTATAATCCCGAAATCCCGGGATTGAGACGCCGTCAATCCCGGGATTCGGGATTGCAATCCCTAATTGTTGCAGAGTGCATTTTTGACGCGCTACAGCTATGCTGTGGAGCGTCTATTCCACGATGTGTCGTTTGTCGTCTGTTTGTAACGAATGTATTGTGCCTAAAGGGTGTGAGATAGGGCCTATGTTGCTATTGATCACTAACAGCTAGGAAGTCACATATTGGCTTTCAAATGACATAAAAATCATTGACCTTGGATAGAAGACCTTGAAAGGTCATAACTAACGATGGTATGCCAATAGTGCGGTATTGTGGCTGAACGGTACATGAAAGTCGTATCGGTCGGCGATGGTACCATCAAATAGGGAGACTTTCTATAGGCTGTCAATAGTAACCATGCAGCGGTTAATTATTATTATTACTATACTCGGTTTATAATGCACGTTAGGTCTTTCACAACGTGAAGAATCTAACATATATTTGAATATATAATATATAAATGAAGAATATAATTGGTGAGAGATAAGGCCTATAGGTTGCTACTGATGGTTTCCGCTACACATGATGATGAATGACTCAAGCCTCGTTCGTTGATGCTGGAAATCGGTTCTATTTAATGCTCTGTGACGTCATAAATTACAATGATGTCATATCTGCAACCGACTCATTAGAGTTCGTAAAGGACGTACGTTTCACTGAAGTATAGATTGTAGAAAATATTTCTGTATAATATGTCGAGTCCAGAATCTTTTGGGATGGACCTCGTACAGTAGTGCTTATCCCAGTTGGCTGACTCTATTAAGAAATTGTGAAGTACTTCTGGTCCCTTGAACTCAACCCTGACAACAGTGCTGTGTGTTTAAGTTATCAAGGCCGATAAACTCAAGCTTTCATCACCAATTTTATGATTAAAAACACATGTCATCAAACAGTTGACATCTTACAATGCACAAAGGAAACAGTTACCAGTATTTCTATGAGACATCATGTAGCTTTACATTTCTGGACAAAAAGAACGAAACAAATTCAACTAGAAGAGCACTTGGAAAGCACAAATCTCAGCCAAAGTTGTCAATTTTTATGTGCGAAAGCAGCTACTGCGGTAGCGCGTCTTAGCCATTGCAATTCTGTCCGTCTGTCTGTCTATCCATCTGTCTGCCACATGGATGGATCAGTCAAAAACGGTGCAAGCTACGATCGCCAAATCCTCACAGTCAACTGCCTGGAAGACTCTAGTTTCAGGATCTGTAAAGCTTTTCCATAAATTCGAAAGGGGTCAACCCACGCAAAAGCACTAAATAAGAGTGGGGTGAGGAAAATTTGCAATTTTTGACCAATAAGTCGCTGTATCTCAGAAACGATGCAAGATAGAGCCTGGGTTACTATTAATCACTAATGGAAAGTCATACACAGGCTTTTGTATGCTACCGAGAGCAATGACCTTGGATGACCCTGAACGTTAAATTAGGGTTTTCAATAGATTTTTTGGAGATTTTGGGCTGCGACACACATTTCAAAAGCGAATTGCACCGAAATTGGTAGAGGTAGACAGCCTGCGTATGAAACTTTCAGCATTAAACGTAGTTTTCACTTCTTCAAATTTCGCCCCTGCATTCAAAGAATTTTCCATATGGGGGCATCAAACTTCGGTAGCCTCTTCAAAATACTTGCATTCGGCCACTCATGGTGCATCCATGCAAGACAGTGGTGCCATCTGGCATATGTAAATACATCGTACCCAATGTCAGTTGCTGGGATTGGTGAGCTTAGATTTTGTTTGCAGTGGGCTTTCAAACATGCACCACTGTCGCGCGTTCCACTTTGCATTAGCTGGGCTTTTCTTGTTTTCCATTCTGTTCATGTGTTGGCAGCAATACATTTGGTGAAAATTAGCCTGTGTGGCAATGGCAAGGAATCATTCAATCTTATCTTGAATCCAGATGTTGATCCAGATAACCACCAAAATCAAATCACCTCTACTAAATCGAACCAAGTCTTGAAAAAAGGTAAAGGTCGTCAATTTGTATAGCACATCCTCGCGAAGACGCCTTTAATGCGCTTTCATCACTAGCCAGAGCCGCCGGCCACACAGCCACCGCTTGCAGCCTGCAGACACAGGCTAACGCAGCGACCAGCGACCATATAATGGGTTACTACTCACTCAACCAATCCGGGAGGGATAGCAGGCTGAGTTGGCCATGTTGGTTGACTGATAGCGACACTTTACACACAAAGTGGTCAAACAGTCTAGTGCAAGATAGGGAAAGTTCACCGGCCAGGACCAACGTTATAACCACTATGCTACGCCACCAACCAGTGGCTAGTTTTCATTGAAAATTTCAGTCAATTCTGCCAGGATTCTAAAAGATTCTACCAAAATCAATTCACAACTTCTGTAAACTCATGAATGAACAAATAAACTGACAGAAATAAAAACACAACGTGTGAAGAAGTGATTACAAAAAATGAAACGCACTTCATGTAATGTTAAGCAGAGAAACAACTACAAAGTCACAACAGTTCGAAAATGACGGTCACATCAAGTTCTGTAATGCACTCGGTATAGTGGGAGCCATGTGGACTGGGTCAAACAAAATGTCACAAATGGTGCGAATACATACATATATATATATATATACGTTATATATATATATATATAACGTATATATCTGAACTCATCAGAAACTGAACACGGATTCACTTCCGATAAAGGCGGCCACTTCTCAGACGATGCACTGACGGACTACCAGCCTTCTGACTCTGTTCTGCCTGTAAGTTGTAATCATCTGATGATCTTTTCCGCTTCCTGGACTCCTTAGTTGTGACATCGGAACACTGAGTGGCTGGTGATGACATACTGGCTTCTGGACCAGCAAGACGAAGACTTGGCTTCAGTGGTGAAGTTTCGCCCGTGGATGTGCTCGGAGCATCAATACGCTGCTGTTTGACACACAGATCCTCTGCGCTGCGTGTACGCGTCACTTTGGCACTCATGTCGTCAAAGAGCTGGTCATGGTCCATGACGCGTCGGTTCAACTCTACCAGCATGCGATCCTGCTCCGAGATCTTGCGCGACATCTCACCTATCTGCTTATCGCGAGCAGCAACACGTAGTCGCATCTGTCGCATCTCCGTGCGTGTCTGCTGCAATTGCTTGCGCAGCGTATCAACCGTACGCTGCTGAACGCTGCCTGTTGACATTGTGACCGAAGGAGATCCTGAAACCATAACAAACAGACAAGACGAGTCAATCCTAAATCAATCAATCAATAAATACAAACTACTGCTAAGTTCATTAAAAAGAGGTTTGACGAAATTCAGTCCACGGAATAGTTAGAAAAAAGATTTGGTAAAAAGGCAAGTTATGAGCAGCTAACAAAAGGTGGATAACAACTCAGCAAAAGTCGCGTCATCCGGCAGATCATTAAAGAAATGTGGGCCGAAAACCAATTAAGCACGGTTGGTAGTGGTTGTTATCTTAACTGAAGCATCTGCCAGACAGCTGCTGGCAGCAGAACAGAGATCAGGAGCCAAGTAAATCACAACAGAGTTGACAGAACCCTCTTTAGCCAGCGACACAACAGCATGCATCATGGATCCAAAAAAGTAAACAAAGCAGAAAGTTGCAATTTTCTGACAGAGACTGCAAATTTTAAACTAAATTATGACAGACAATTGCAAATTTCTGCCAGCAGGAATTATGGGTGCTAAAAATGTCAACTTTACCTATGAATTATACCCAAGTGGGATTTTTTCAACCCTAAATTTTGCATTTTTAGACAAAAATACAAATTTTCTAAAAAGAAAAGATATTCCAACAATTTTCCGACAACCCAAAACTTAGTGGAGGAAAGGGGCAATTACTCCCTCCCCAACCAGAATGCCACTGTCTTTTGTTCTTATCACACATACTGCACATTTTGACTGGAAAATGGCATAAGTTACTACAGAATTTATTTTCTCACCCTTCAGTGCTTTCACGCTGTTAATTAGGTGTCAAGTCACTTGGTTTCTAAAACTTTTTGACCTTAAAAGCCCCTAGTTGGACTGAATATTAAAGAAAAAACTGGCTTAACCAGGTTTACTTAAAAATGGTCATTAAAAGGATGTGTGCACAACTAACTGCTTTTAGTTTTCTTCTTAAATTGTACAGCAAACTTTACTATCTAACTTCATAATGTAAAGAATTACATGCTTCAATAGCAACGTGGCAACACAATTCGTGACAGTATGAAATTGTGTATATTATGTGCACCTCTATAGAATCTTGAAGCCGTCGTAGAGATGTGGCCAGTGTTGCCGTTTCTGGCCAAGATCAGCTGCAGTTCCGATGCTTCAGGCACCTTATCTCGCAGAGTCGGAGCGATCTTCTCGTCAAAATGTTCCATGGCCATCGAGGATATGTCTCGCAGCTCCTGCAACAGTTCATGGGTGCGCGGTGGACTCGGATTGACCCGAATTGATCTCAGGATGCCATATATCTCGTCAAGCACCTGCACAAAGATTGTCACAAACAAACACTCAAAACTATAAAAAAAGGCAACAGAAGAACCCTGGTAGCTGATATGATACGAAGTCTTCCTTGCATTTCATGCACTGCATTCACCTATCAGTCTGCTTCTGGTGCACTTTGATAATGAGCTGCATGGGGCCCCACCACTTGTGCTTTATAATTACAATGTGGCAGTACATTGAACATTCTCTGGGAAAACTTTGCAATTAATTTCATCTTTCTACAATGGTGTTCTAAAGACTGTTGTCACGTGATGATAAAGTGACAAAAACAGTCATCCAGCTTGTGAAATGCATTCCAGCATTCACAAACTTTTTATCTGAGAAATCTAGTTGGAAATGTGTGTTGACCACTGAATATAAATCTTACAAAACATAAAAGCGCAATGACAGTGAAATAACTAACAACAAAGTCAGATTAATATTACATTGTCCAACACACTATGCAGCTCACACCAACCAATGTTGAATAACTACCACATAAAGTGTCTTCAACACAAACTTCAATCCATAGTTACGCAAAATGCAAATTCTGCATGGAGATTGGAGATTATTGGTACAATTAATTACCTTGCCGGGAATAAAGCAGCAAAGTCCGAGGTCGATGTACTTAGAGTAAGTCATACTCAGAAGTGAAATACGAGTCTCAATGGCACTCAGAATATCAACATGACGTGCAAGAGGATGATTTCTCCGTTCCGACTCACGTCGAGGCAGTTTTGCTTTCACCTGACAACCATTAACATTGACCAAGCACCAGCTCTAAATGCAGCATAATGCTTCAAAATAATATCATATTTTGCACAAGCAAAAATCAAGAAAATGCTGTCAATGGTGAACGTCAGCTAGACAAAGAAAGTCACGTCTGCCAAAACAGACGACTGCATGCTAAAGAAGTTTTTTCCTGCAAGCAAATTAAAATCTGAAAAAAATGCTATTATTTAGCTATACTGAATACACACCCTATGTGGGTCTGGGGATATAAAATAGACCCACTCTGTTTCTTAGTCGGATGGTGTACGAGGTGCCCAAACCAGGTTTTTACGTGCGAAAGCAGCTACTGCTTTCAGCACGTCTTAGCCATCGCAATTCTGTCCATCTGTCCGTCACGTGGGTGGACCGTTGAACCGTGAACCGTTGGCTGTCTGGAAGACTCTAGTTTAAGGAATCGTAAAGCTTTTCCATAAATTCAAGGGAAGTCACCCCAAACAAAAGCACTAAACGAGAAGGGGGTAGGAAAAATTTGCGATTTTCAGCCAGTAAGTTGCTGTATCTCAGTAACGATGCGAGATAGGGCCTAGGTTACTATTAATCACTAACAGAATGTCTCAACTGGCGCCAGATTCAAGTAGGGGGTTTTCATGGATTTTTTGGCGATTTTGGGCTGCTAGACACATTTTAAGAGTGAATTGCACCAAAATCAATTGAGATAGACATGGACAAGCTGCATATGAAATTTTCAGCACTGAACGCAGATTTCAATGGTTTAAGTCTCGATTTTCTAGGTTCAAGGAAACCTGCGCATTAGGGCATCAAAAAGTGGTACCCCCAAAAAGTCTTTTTACCGTTGTTGGCCAGTCTTTTCGTGAAACAGTTGCAGATCACCATGGGCATGCTACCTATCTCAACAAGCACTAGTAACGAGCTTTTTAGTTGTATCAAGATCTATGACTATGAAAAACACTAAACTTCCAAAAATAAGGGGTTTTATTTATTTTTTGCGATCTTTGGCTGCAGCACACACTCCAAGAATGAACTGTGATGAAGTGGCTGGAGATAGACTGACAATTTGCGAACAGGAACTGCTATAGACTTTCGCGTGTCTCGTGAGCATTAGCTGAAATTTCTTGTTAATTTTGTATCAATTGATATATGGTGCGTGTGTGGTTTGTGTGTGTCCTTTATTAATTAGTATTACGTTCATGTGCATGTGTATGCACATAATACACATGTATTATGTATTTATACTTTGGGTAACTGCGTTGGTTTTATTTATTTTGCAGTTAATTTTTACGTGCGATAGAAGAATGCTTCGCTCGTCTTAGCCGTCGTCTAGGCGTCCGTCCATCTGTCTGTCCGTCCGTCCGTCACACCCTGGCACTAAAATCACAAAGTCTTTAACGTGGGCTGCCTCAAGATCTCTAGTTTTTCGTGACAAAATTTTGTGCCTCTGGGTGCGAGGGTTCCCTTTGAACGAAGGCATCAAAGAGGGGTACCCCCTCTAAAAGACATTATTTTGAGCCTATTGGCTCTTATAGTGCAAAAACAGTTGCAAATAGGTACACATGTTGCTAATCATAACAAGCAATGGTGACAGGCCTTTTTTAGATTTATCAACATCGATGACCTTGAATGACCTTGAACCCCTCAAATAATGGTTTTTAGTAAATTTTTCGCAAATAATGGATGCAACACACATTTCAACACTGAATTGCAACGAAATGGCTGGAGATAGACCAAGATAACCTGCGTATGAAATTTTCAGCACTTAACGGAGATTTCAGCAGTCTGTCCTGACCCCCAAGGAGGCCGGCGCAGGCGAGCGTGAAAGATGGCTACCTAACTAAAAAGTGGTTATTTTATCGCAATTGTCTCGAGTAACGTGAAAATGGTTGCAAATATGTACAGTCATGCTACTTATCATAAAAGCACTAGTGACAAGCTTTTTATTGGTGTCAACGTTGATGACCTTAAATGATCTTGAACCCCCAAAAAGGGGTTTTATAGTGAATTTTTTGCAAATTCTGGATGCAGCACATATTTCAACACTGAATTGCGACAAAATAAGTTGAGATAGACCAAGATAACCTGCGCAAGAAACTTTTAGCACTAAACGTAGATATCAGCAGTCCAAATCCCGATCGCCTAAGTTCAAGGAGGCCGGCGCAGGTGGGCGTGAAAGATGGCTACCCACCTAAAAAATGGTTATTCTACCGCAATTATCTCGAGTAGCGTGAAAAAGATTGCAGATAGGTACAGACATGCTACTTATCATAACAAGCACTGGTGATAAGCTATTTATTGGTGTCAACGTCGATGACCTTGAATGACCCTGAACCTCCAAAATAGGGGTTTTTAGTGAATTTTTTTTGCAATTTTCGGCTGCAACACACATTTAAAGAGTAAATTATTTAAAGAGTAAATTGTGCCGAAATGGCTGGAGATGGACCTGGACAACCTGTGTATGACATTTTAGCATAGAACGTACATTTTTAAAGATCTAAGTTTTGATGTCTTAAATTCAAGAAGTCTTCCATATGGAGGCCTCAAATTTAAGTACTCTTTCAAGATGCATTAATATCTTATTGCTGTAGGTCTAATCTGATGGCCAAAGCGGCAGAAACGCTGCTATCGCGCGTTACATGAGCTTTGCTCAAATGACTTGTCTGTTGTCTGTATCAGTGCAAGTGATTGCCTGGAGGACTATCTCCAAAATAACCTATAAATAATGTGTCAAATGGAATGGTTTTTTACTCACTAACTCTTTCACTCACTCACTTTTAATACGTTCTATAACAACGTTCTATAGCAAATTTTACCAAACTAAATTTCACTATACATCACACTTCATTTACAGCATGCCTGTTTTTCTTTGCCTCTACAACAGCTACAGCAAGATCTATCAAAGTGCAAACTACTCATTAGCCACAGTACACACAAAAACGGTACCTCGCGCTGTATAACACCGTGTAGCCGATCTACCTTGGCAAAACCAATGTTCAGAGAAGCAGATGCTAACACATTCAACTGCTTGCAAGTCTGAAACATTGACACAGCCAGCTTTGCTGCACAACAAATTTCACAGACATGCTATGCTCCATGTCAACATCATTGTTAATGCGTAATAGGCAAGGACCGCAGCGTCACCCCGAGTATCCGGGTGACAAAAGGTGCTCGACTGGCATACCTTTACTGCAGTGCACCAGTGACAGGAGAAACCGCCAGGCAGGGCTGGCGGGCGGGCGACGTCGGCCACCGCCCTAATTGCCACACGTCTGCTACTGATCGCAGCTGCTTACTGAAATTAGGCCTAAAGTGTGAGACAACGTGCGTGCGGTGGAGAGGGGATAGTCGGTAATCCTTTCAATCTGTCATAAATGCCTTGACCCTTCTACAGGTGTACTTCCTGCCTCTCCTTCCCCACCCTACTCTTCCTGCCACTGTTGTTTGCCAGCAAATCGAGATACTTATGTTGCATAGTGGCCGTCGCCCACTGCCAACTGCTGTTTGATTGCGGCTTAGACAGCAGAGAGCGGCGGGCGGCATGAGCCGATATCGGTATCGGGTGTCACAGTCAAAAAAAAATATTGCCCAATACCCGATCCACCCCAATACCAGCCAGTATTGGCCAATACCCGGTACCCCAATACCAGTATCGTTCGAACCCTAGCTGTAACATTTGGTTAATTAGTCATGTAACAAAATTTCAGGTAGCCCAACGCATGTTAGCACAATACAGACGGACAGACAGACATCAATATATTATCCCATGTGGTTTTATTGGTTTTCCGACAAACCGCCGATAGGTAAAAATTTATTGGGGATATTTCAATACGGAATTTTTAGCAGGTCATATTCTGGGTCGACGTGACACCGGCGAATGTCGACTGCCACCACGCACTTCCGACATAGAAACAAAATTTTTATAATAAAGACACCTATAAATAGCCAATTTTCACACCAATTTTGGTAGTTCTCGTTACTTAAGCACGACATAAACAAACTGCTGAACGTCTATTACACGAGCATTAACATTTACACTAAATTTTATAATCAGTCATCAAAAGGTAACTAACACTATTCGCCAAGATGTTAACTAAAAAACATGCACAAAAAAAGTCACTCTACTGATACACATAACTGTCATACATGTACACAGCCGTTTAAGGTGGCGTAGTTATTCTAAACAATTACCATGAATTTTTACAGGTATACTTGGGTCTAGGCCTAATAACCACTTGACGAATGCCTAGATCAATAGACAGCATCAGACATCATTGCAAACATTCTAAGGCAAAAAAGCGCACTTAAACTCTGTATAATAAAAGACATGTATAGGCCTAATGATTTTATTTCACAATTGAAGAAAGCATTAAACATTCACACAATCGTTTATTCTCATCATCATGCATGAACTGTCTACGCCAAAAGACAATTATTACGTATAAACCTCGATGTCAAATTATCGGTATTCAACGGGGGCGAAACGTCCAAGGTGAGGGGCGAAAAAGCCAGGGGGCGTATCAGCCAGGCACAGGGGGCGAATCAGCCAGGGGGCAAACGAGCCAGGGGCGAAAGAGCCAGACGGCAAACCGGCAAAAGGGCGAAAAAGCCAGACACCAGAAAAACAATGTAATGGGTGCTCGATGTTATCTTCCATCCGTACGGATAGAAGAATACGTCGCGAAACGGCTATCTTCCATCCGTAAAGATGTAGGGGTGATAAACTAAGCCAATCTGTGCATCTCTTTATAACGGAAAGGCTTTACAACTTTACAACCTAAACTGCTGCCTATTGATTTTGCGATCGTGACTAGGAAGTAAACTAAGGTACGTGTTTTTACTCCTTTATCTTTTTTAAGGCAGTAACCTACAGCTTGTATGTCTGTTTCTTGCATTTCTTTTCCTTTCACTGAATTAAATAAATGATGTAACTCACTGCAATGTGTGTTGTTTCTTAAATTAGCATATGCGCACACCTACTATATTAGCTATAAAGCAAAAACTAAGTTAGTTTGAGTAAGACACAACTAGCAAAGAAATTTCTCTGCAGCTGCAGTGTCACTCAATTATTTTTTGCACAAGAAGAAACACACAATAACACTTTGCAATGTCACAGTCAGCACCAACCACAGTAAAAATACACACCAAAATAAGTCTAAGCAAAGTACATAACTAGTAAATATACATAAATGCAAATAGCACATACTGTCAACTCTGCCAGATATACCACAAACGAGA
>Ga0056128_1010750_pt1 | contig 11370 bp, 9 predicted proteins | sample WorMetLIZISLAND2_FD_71113 | JGI IMG/M metagenome (GOLD analysis project Ga0056128, IMG submission 71113) | Marine gutless worms symbiont microbial communities from Max Planck institute for Marine Microbiology, Germany - Olavius geniculatus... ... | reverse complement strand
TGGATGACTGTCTATTGTAACTGCAATGGTCCTATAAGCTAACTACGGTTAAATGCATGCTCCGTTTACATGCAAGTCAGCTTGCAGTCCCAAGGCTGTGCATATAAGCAAAGTCAACTGTACTACAATTAGCTACTGAGACAGCAGCACCTAATTCAACATATGCTTTGTATGGATTGTTTTAGTTCCTAGCAAGGATGTGATCATCGTTTTGTCCAACTGTCTGTCTGTGCGTCTGTCCATCTTTGTTTGTTTTCTGTTTGTTCGTTTTTCTTGATGTGTTTGTCAGTCTGTCTGTCTGTCAGAGATGTGCTAGACTCGATCTCAAGATACATGTATGTCTTGTCTCGGACAAAAAGCTTAATGAGCTAGCATGTGGTTACTACTTGGATGGGTGACTGTCAATGAACAGGTAAACCATCTCGGTATATAACCAATATCAAGGTCAACTCAGCCTTACATGCAAGTAAATTGAGCACTGGCCTATCTGGCTGGGATTAAGACAGGGCACATTCACTTGTGTGATCCCATATGGCAGGTGACGCTCAGTAGCTCTGAGATTTGTTTCACAAAAAGAGATAACCTTTAGTTTTTCACGACTTGGTGTTGTCTCCGACTCGGCTTACAAGTTCTCGGCGTCTTGTCTCAGGTGTGTCTACTGATTTCTGTTAACTATTTGGATTACGTGAAATCAGTAAACTGTTCATCCATTTAATGTTTATTTACTACTACTACTACTGCATGTAGTTGTTGTTTGCTGACAGCTATGGGCCTGCTGTGAGAACTCTTTTGTCTGTGTATAACATTACTGCTACGAAAGACATGCCAGCTTCCGGACCACGCAGCAGATTGCTCAAAGGGCAAGTTATTTCACTATCTGTCTGTCTGTCTGCCTGTCTGTCTGTGTCTGCTTTTCTGCTGCAGTCTGTGTTGTATACGGACAATGATTATTTTCTCTGTGTTGTTGATTTTTATTGATAGTTAACTGATTGATTTCAGAACTTGATCTTTTTTACTTCTGTATTTTTAGCCTTTTGTGGCATTGATTCACTATATAAATTGACATTTTGCTTTCTTATTTATTTACTTACATTGATTCATACACATCATTGCCATCTTATGACGATTACTTAAGACATTTTTGCAGAGTATTAGTCAAAGTAGTGCTTTTTGGGGCTGTTTTGGCATCAGGGAGAGGTAGGAAGGGGAAGGGAATGTAATTTAATGGGCCAACTTTTACGGGGAGAGAACAGAAGGGAAAGGGGGGAGGAAAAGAGAGGGGAATAGTAGGCAGGGGTAAAAAATGGGAAAGGGGAACTCAGAGCTTCCCTACCTTTTCATTCTTATTTTGACTATTGCGAGTGATGTTTTGTTTATAGTGATGTGCTCAGTTACATCAAGGCCAGAAACCTTCAGCCAATCACGCAAGTCGTAGAACTCCCGCCGAAGTTAGCCCCGCCTCCTGTCCCAGCTGCTAAGCCTGCCACTGCTCCTACTACACCTGTAGCTAAGACACCGCCGGCGACAACTACAACTACAACTACTGCAGACTACACAGATATTGAGTTGACCAGCATGCGGACTGTGATTGCCAACAGACTCACACTGAGCAAGGTTAGTTGTATTAGTTGTAGTTGTAGCAGTAGTATTAGTAGTAGTAGCAGTAGTTGTTGTATACTAGAAGCCGCAGAGCACACCCAATGTAGCGGTTGGTGATCTAATAGCATTGATCGTAGAACCAGGAGAGGAGTTGTAGTTGTAGTAGTACTACTAGTAGTAGTAGTTGTTGTTGTTGTAGCACCAGCAGCAGCAATACTAGCGATTTCACCAGTGTCTAGTCACACCGGAAACACAAGTTATGCATATTGGTCAAATAGTGGCTAACTAACTTGGTTTACTGGTTAGTAATGGGAATCCCAACCTCAGAGGTCAAACCTCAAGGTCACGACATGGTCACGTGCACTTAGTTTTCAGTGGAGGGATGGGCTGTTGTTTATCTGTTATCAGTGGAGTAAGGGGGTATTGTAATAAATAATTAGTTACTTTGATTTCACATTTCCATCCAAGTGAGTTGTTACTCAAAAGGTACGAGAAGTACTTTCTAACTGGGATTGTCATAGATTGTTACTGTTGATGCATGTCGCGGTCAGTATTATGTTCTATATGAAAGTACGAACTGCTTAACGGTATATGAACTGTACAAACTGTTATTACTTGCCAGTAAATTTCTTTTGTATTTTGTATTCGTATTTACATTGCTACCCTTTATTATTTGTTATTCATTAGCTTCCAGCAGTTCTGTTTGTAGGCTTGAGTTACATACTAAAAATCCAGTGGGCTTTGTTGGCTGAAGTCCATTAAATCCAGCTAGAATACCCACACCAAAAACTTCTACATTGTTTTTTGTGCCACTAACAGTGAGGTTTCTCAAGGTTTATACTTATCATGTTGTGTGACTACAACGAGAACAGATTGTTACACCTTGTAGTGCATGTAGATAGTTTTTTCACCAGCTGTGGTCCGTGCGACACATTGCGTAGTTTCTGCGATGCCATGTATATGTTGTTTATTGTTTGTTACTGTCGGTGACACCATGTAGTTTTGAGTTGATGGTTTCTGTGACGGTGTGTACAGCATGGTCCAAAAAACCAGACCTGTTTGAGCGTTGATAACTTTGCAGCAGTTAGTGTTAGAAATGCGTGTGATATGTCATAAGTTTCAGAATGTTATATAGAAAAAGCGCAGAACTTGCATCATGCAGCATTTAAATATTTTTTGCCTATCTTGTATAAATCTTTACCACCCCTGAAATTCAGTTGGATTCGACTGTAATGCATGGATTTGCCATGGATATTTGAGTTTTTGTAACTTCCCCATTTTTACTGATTGAAAGGTGCGTGATATGTTATAAGTTTTCGAATTTTGTATAGAATAAGCATAAAACTTGCATATTTGTCTATTTAAAGATTCTTTGTTTGATTCTCACCAATCTGCAACAGCCTTAAAATCATGCTAAATTGACAGTAACACATGAATTTAAGTTGATTTTCATTCAGCATACAGCGAAATAGCAACAATCGTTAACACGCACGCGTTAAGTATACACAAAATTCAACATTGGCAGCTGGGCGAACTTTGCATACATCATCAGTTTTTTGGCAGCTGATTGATTTCTGTAGTCAACGTGTTCAGAAACAGCTGTGTCCAACATTCGATTAGCACACGTTTCATCTGGTCATTTTCTGAAATTTTTGTAACCGTGCCATCTGCTGCAATGCCCCCATAGCGAATAATCCACCAAATTAAAATTTGGAGTCTTTGGCAGCAAGTCTTTGAGTTCAGTGAGGCACATAGGAGTGCAGTCTAACGACTGATTTCTGGGGTAGTAAAGTTTTATGCAAATTTTGGCAAAGAATATTAAAAATCATTCTTTATGCAAGTCGGGCTCTTTTTTCCTTAGAGCATTCTGAAACTTTTGACATATCACACACCTTTCTACCGCTAATTTTCGCAAAATTATCAATGCTCAAACAGGTCCATTTTTTTGGACTGCCCTGTAATTAATTTGTTATAATTTGTATGTTATAGACAACAATCCCACACTCATACCTGACAGTGGATTGCAACCTCAACAGATTGCTCAAAGTCCGACAAGCTCTGCTCAGTCAGTAGCTCTCTCAACTTTACTGTTATTATAGCATATACACTGTGTCTCAAAAATGCCACTTTTGTTTTTTGAACAACTTTGTTAAAAGATGTCCAATTTCGATAATTTTTGGCACGCAACAGTGCGCAGAAACTTGACATAACTGACTGTAGTTTTGCCCACTTCACTTCAATACTGTTGCTACACTACCTTGTGGAATGCAGAAATCATAGCTTGGCCATTTACGATGATGAATTCATACTGGGTAGCGGAGCTGTTCAAAAAATAAAATTGCATGTTTTTTTCAGACATGGTGTAGTAGTAGTAGTAGTAGTAGTAGTAGTAGTGGCTGCTTTGCCTCTCGGTAACATCGTTGTCACATGATGGAGTTAATCGACGTTGAGCTGGGTTAGTATCATTGGGATATCGGTGACATTTCATGAGTGTACCATCTTTGTATTTAACCACGGCATCCAGGCCAGCTTAGCTTGACCATTCCTTTGTGGGTAAGCAAAATGAGTACTGGCGGTGGTTATGAATTGCTTGGACAAGCACTTTTCTATGACGGCTTCAGGGTCCAGGTTGTATGCTGGCTTAGTTGAATTTAGTGCTTATAAGGCCGAACGGGTTCAGCTCCAGTGCAGCAGATCTACCTTTCTGTGCAAAATCTTCTTCTTTTCTTTCAGTACACAGTGTTTTATAAAAAAAATGGCACTCTTTTTTCTTTTTTTCATAATTCCTTCAAATGATGATCGATTTACATGAAATTTTTACCAGATGTAGCTGAAGAAATACTTATTCAAAATATTCTAACAAAGTATGGTATCGTCTTGTTTCCTCAGCCTTCAGCCAGACATCAGTCTACACTGCCGGAATAAAAGGTACAAAGCAGTTTGCCAGTCAGAACTGCAGCATATTTTCAAAACACATCGACATTAATAAATTTCTATCGTAACCGTGCTGCTGACTGAAGTGTTTTGCTGCAGTTAGCAACTCGAGTATTTCGGGTGCATTTAGCACCTCCATTTGGGGAAAATAGAAGCATGCAGAGACAGAAGCTTGTGACAGAGGCTTGACCTTAACTGTTGGCCAAAAAATGTTATGAATGTTTGAAAACAATGTTATTTACGTTTTTACTGTCATGTGTTTTTCTTATTGACAACTGGACTTCTTGTTAGCATCTATGCTAATGAGCTTTTGTTGCTGGTTTTGTGCAGAGGAAGGTATCAAAGTCGGAGTGAATGATTTCCTCATCAAGGCCTGTGCTATTGCTCTACAGGTATTACTGCTTACAACTCAGCAATCAGCATAGCCATTCTTCCGTATACAAACTCACGTTAAAGGTTAAATGTTGTGCATAGATCTCTATGGGAAACCCATCTCAGAGCTATGGAGCGACACCTGCCATATGGGATCACATAGTACTATCTGCCACTTGACACAGGTGAATGTTCCTCAACTTAATCCTAGTCAGACAGGCTGGTACTTGATTTACTTACCCCCGGGGGATGAAAGGCTGAGTTGACGTTGGTGGTTTTTGTTATATGCCGAGATGGTTTACTTGTCTGCAGACAGTCACCCATCCAAATAGCAAGCAAGTACTTGATAGTTGAAACCCACAGCCTCACGATTCTAAGTCTGCCACTGCTGATACTACTGCTTGCAACTCAGCCTGGCCCTCCCTTCGTAAACAACCCATGTCATCAGTTCTGCTGCTTATTAGCTACCACAGACAGCTTTCCATGGCAATTTTTTTTTCTAATTTTACTGGCCATTTTGCTGAATTCTACAGCTCGGCTCGACAAATTTTTCCAATTCCACATTGTCTTATTTGCAGGTTTTAAGGGGTTAAAATGTCTTCTAAGGAAGTTAGAGGCGACGGAGGTGGGTAAAATTGGGGGATTTGCCACTAAAAACTCTGTAATAGGCAATATGCGATAGGTAGGGCCACATAATGGGTTATAGATTATTACAGAAATTTTTAAAGCACCTTTATATCTTCGAACGTTATGGTCCATAATACGGGGACTTCTTGTATTATTAGACTGTCCATTTGGTAGTAAAGGAAGCCTTTTGTTTTTTCTTTGTTTGTTAACTATTTTTTATTATTTGCTTCTCGGAAACTGGTAAGCAGACCAAGACCAGAATTGGGGGAAGGACAACCCTCACTTGGAAGGAATTGAGACCAATTTTCAGCAAGATCTGTTGAAACATTTTGCCACATTTATAAGCAATGGCTTGACGAATCAGCTGCTGTGGACCAAGACGATTCCACACCACACATGCTGCTTAGTCTAATGCAAATGCATTCTGGCCACTTAACATTGCTACAAGGGGAATGCCAACTCCCTAAATTTCCCACAACTCAGACTTACGGTGCCAGGCAGCCTCATGTTTGGCTCTACCAGAAATTTCTAGTTATTGTCTGACCTGTAGACTGTACCTAAAGTTATTGTGTATGACTTGTAGAGTGTTCCTGAGGTGAACGTGGTCTGGGCCAATGACACGCCTCGTCGCCTTGGCAACATTGATATCTCGGTCGCCGTGGCAACCGACAATGGACTTATTACTCCCATAGTCAAGAATGCTATAAGTCTTGGAGTACAAGAGATATCGGACATTGTCAAGGTGATCTGTAGTAGTAGTAGTAATGATAGTAGTAGTAAAAAACTAGAATATCTTGGCCTCAGAAAGTCATGTTTAACGCCTGAGATTTTAAGTGCTTTAGATTCGACCCCTGGCCAACATTCTGCACTCTAAATATTCTATTTACTTACTTACTTAAATGTGCTAAAATTGTTTGCACTTGGGGCTATGCCCAGACTCTACTAGGGCAACTTAACGTGTTCCCCAGATCCTTTAGTTGGTTTGGGAATGGATGCCCTACCACAGACCCTTATTGTCGCGTTTCATCCCTCTGGTTCCAAATTATCAATGTCGGTTCTTTGTATTTTGCTTGATGAAAGAAAGTATTGCGTGAAATCACCAGCCAGGGAATGTTTATTGGTGCAGTGTGTAGTAACTTTTTCTGTATGGTCTAGTTTGGCTCAGCAACCATGGTAGAATATCTGTGGCCATATGCATAACAGCATTGCAGATTAAGCTGCATTTTTGATGCTTAACATGTTAGGCATTGTTCATAGATAAGTATATTATAAATATTATAATTAGATACTAATGCTGCAGCACGAAAAAAAAATTTACTAGTATATTGTTTCAATACAGCAAAACAAACTTCTTTCGAATTTTTTGTCTGCCGTGTGGTCAGCAGAAATTAAAACTAGTAGCTAAAAGTATTAAAACAACTAAAGGTATTATTATCATTAGCATATTTATAATATTTATCTATGATACACGTAACTTGTTAGATCAACTTTAGTTTGCATGTATGGCCTCTATTGCGACTAACTACTTCCAAACTAGCAAGTTTTGTTCCACTGCATACAAAACACTGTCGTAGTAAGTGACTAGCTACTGCTGATGTAGTTGTCATCGGATAGTTTGACTCTGATTTCCTGGCATTAACACGTTCTTCTTCGCTCAGCATGCTGCAGTCTTGGGCGTGCTCGGATCTATATTATTGCAGTTCCATGGGCTAATTTAGAATGCATGATGCAAGTGAATGAAACGTATTGGATGATAAATGTATGCACGATGTGATTGCATCTGTTTTTTTTAGCAACATTAGTTTACATTGACAACGACCGACTAAATATTTAGGGCAGGTCGCTGGAGCGACTAGCATTAGTTTGGACGTGACGTTTGACTATTGCTACGACATCGTTATGCGTACAGACTTAGCACTACGTTCAACGTAGATCGATTATAGTTTGGAAGTAAAGTTGTGATGTTATGCATACAGCTGTTGTCTATGTGAGGTAGGGAACTCTGTAATTGTGAAGATAGCCTGGATTAAATCGTTTGTTGTTGGTATAGGAATTGGCGTCGCGAGCTCGTGCGGGCAAACTCAAGTTGGAAGAGTTTCAGGGCGGCTCTTTCACGTACGTAACACAACTTCTGTTTTTAGCTGACCGTACTAATGGTTGCACTGTCGTCAGTTTGTCATCTGTAACATGTGTATTGTGGCTAAATGGTACGTCGTTGCGGGTTGGCGATGGTATTGTTGGATAGGACGTTTAGTAGTACTCGGTACCCAGTAACCATGTTGCTCTGTGCAGCAGTTTAGTCGCATTTTGCAGTGCAAGTATATTTCAGGGCGTTGCTGGAAGTTTACACTATAAACCCAGGTTTAAGGTAAAAAAAACCAAAACTCAGTGAAACATACCAGGTTGGGCTTTTTTATTAAATTGGTTTTTCAACCCTGAAATGTGAGGGAACTTAACGATGTTGCTGAACGGTGTCTTATAGCTTGAGTGATCCTTCTAACTCTGTTGACAATTTAAACAGATTTTTCATCCAGTGCTTGCAACTTGACATCAAGGGGTGATCTAAAAATAGGTCATGCCATGCTGTTTAGTAGGTTTGTTGCATGTATTGCACTGTGTTGTGTATATAAGGCAACTTGTGTATATTTGCTGCGCTATAGCATATCGAACCTGGGTATGTTTGGAATATCATCATTTTCTGCAGTAATTAACCCTCCACAGACCTGCATATTGGCCGTTGGAGCAGCACGACCGGTCCTGACCCCTGGTGAGCAGCAGTAGTACTGGTATTAGTAATAGTGGCAGCAGTGTGTACGCATTGTGCTGATGAGACTAGTTGTATACAGGGTTCCTACGGTCTGGAAATGTAAAAGTACCAGGCTGCAAAACTTTACAAAGCTGCAGAAAAATTTCCAACTGTTGAGTACACGCAGATTGCATGCATGAGTTCAAATTCTGTTCTGCTCGATTCGCTCGCTGATTATTTGTACCTCCACTTTGAAATTTGTTCCGCCGCCCTGGCTTCTAGTGTGATTGCAAGCGATTGAAAACAGACATTGGTAAAATGATTCACTTTGTCCTCGAAAGTCAGGGAAAATAAATTCTCAAGAGCAGTAGGAACCACAGCGATGAGATGAGACTAGTTGTACACACTGCAATGAGTAGTAGTAGTAGTATTAGTAGTAACAGTAGCAGTGGCAGTATCGGTTGGTGCACTTTTTCAAAGATAATATTTTGCAAGGTAGCATACCGACAGCTTATAGGCGTGGTGGTGATTTTGATTACGATTCTGTGGCAGATTGTTTCTCGAGTCTGCTGGTGTAAGAATTTGAAAAATCGGACAAAGTTTGGCAGAGATATGATGAATAATGCATGGAACACTGTGCATTTAATAGTAGTAGTACTTTTGTTGTTGTTGACAGATGTAACCATGGCAACAATGATGTCTGTGATGTAGGCCATTGACTCGCATATAACTGATGACTGGTAGTAATAGTAGTTCTAGTAGTTGTTGTTGTAGTACTAGGGCTGTTGTTTATGACAGAGGTAACCATGGCAACATGATGTCAGTGACGTCAGCGTTGGACTCATGTTGTGGTTGTAATAGTAGTTGTTATAGCAGTCATAGTCACCGGCTCATTGTACCACGCTGTCGACTCAACATGTACGGCTGTCGGGCTTTTCCAGTTGCTGGTCCGATGGTCTGGAACTCACTGCCAGATGAACTCAGAGATCCAGCATGTGACATTGACAGTTTCAAACAGTTTTTCAAAACAATCCTGCTCAGTCAGTACTAGTGTGACCAGCACATTGAGGTTAATTTAACGATATGTGCTATATAAAGTCGCATTCTACTTACTTACTTACTTTAGTAGTAATAGTCATAGTAGTAGTGGTGGTGGAAGTAGTAGTAGTAGTAGTTGTTGCTGTTGTACTTGTTGTAGTGATGGAATACTAGTAATAGTAGTAGTACTAATAGTTGTAGTTGTGCATAGATGTAGGGGTTGCGTCCATGATGTCGATGACGTCGGCGGTGGACGCACGTATAATTGACGACGAGGTTGCGGCACGTTTTGTCAACGTCATCAGAGACGTGCTGGAAAACCCCGAACTGTTGCTGAGTCACCGCCCTCCGCCCCCACAGGCTGACAGCACCGCCGCCAGATACGACCTGGAAAAACTCTACGCCAAGTGATGCATTGGAAAACCCAGTGGTCAGAGTTGGGGATGCTGGAGCTGTGTGCCCCACATTCTGTTTTCAATCTGTATATTCCCCCACCGGATATAACCTGGAAAAATTATATGCCAAGTGGGGGATGGGGCACTATTCCTTTGTGCAACGTCACCATCCTTTTCTCTTGCTCTCCCTGTCTTTTTTTCTTATTCTTTTTCTCCCTCAGCCGGCATTCACCACCAAACTACCACCTGGAAAACTGGAAAAAAAACTTCACACGAACTGATAGATTTGGAAACCCAGTGGTTAAAGTTAGGGGTAATATGGGGGCAGTGCATTTTCCTGCCTTTCATTTTGAGTCAGGATAGTTCCCCCACCTTTGGTCGAACAACTTCCTGGAAGATTAGTAAAATTGAAGCAACCAGATGTCAGATTTTAATATTCAAATGCACCAAATTTGATTTCCACTAGATCTTTGTTTCATACTTTGCTGGAGAGTTATATAGACCAGACCCTCTAGCTGTATTTAAGGGGCCTACTTTTAATGGGAGGTGAGGGAGTCAAAGGAAATGGGGATGGGGAGAAAATGGGAATAGGAAGAAAAGAGAGGAAGGGGAGGGGCTGGGAAGGAATGGTAGGAAGAAGAAGGGAGGGAGGGTAAGAAAAGGGCAGGCAAAGGGAATAGTAATTAGTATTGTCACACTTTGACTACTGGGAAAACCAGGAACTATTACCCAGTCACAAGCATCCATTGTCACGAGTTAATGTTCCCCCTTACTCTATCCTTCACTTTACTCCTTCTGTCACTTCTAGCCCAATCTTTCTACTCCCCATACTCCCCAATGCAGGTTTTTGGATTGTGGAAAGCCCTTGCCCCTGACTCACAAACATATTTTTCCTAAATACACCGATGAATGCGGCATTGTTGTTATGCGTTGTTAAAGGTTTCTGCTGCATCCATGAAAATGGGGGATGCCAACTAGCGGTATAAGTTATAGGGCACGTTCCGCCCTGTTCTTACCATTTTCTCCCCATCCTCTTACCCCTGGTTGCTGTGCCCCCTCCCTGCCTGTGTCCAAAAGTGTAAATATGTCGTGTGCTGTTAAGTTTTTCTCCTAGGTTTTGTTTCGTAAATCCCAGGCTGAAACTGTAGTAGCTGACCCAAAGGGTAATTTTGAAAATTTTGTTACATTCTTGGTTGTATTGATAGAAATGGCTGTCTCTAAAGCAACTAGGATAGTAGTCAGAAAAAAATAAGAATCTAAAATGAGCATACCTGACTTGTTGGGGGCAGAACCCCAAACCACCAGTTGGGGCACCTAATCATGTAAGAGGTGTAGTCTCCTGTATAACTCTTGAAAATTGGCATAACCCTTTTTTTCCAAAAATTGATAGAAATGTATTTTGTTTCGATCCACTGTGTAAAACGACCAAAAAGACTTATTTTTGAAACATATGTATTTATTGGCCAGTTGTGCCTAAAAAATTTCTGTGATTCTGCATCCTAAAAATTACTGTTGGATCCTGAAAAATGTTGGTGCAGTTTTTAGTTTGTTTTCGAAGTTTCGCCGGAAAAAAATGGCATTTACTCTGTAATACTGCAGTATCCTTACTTTTTTCTGCTTTTTGAGTTGTTCTGTGATATAAATTATATGACATTTTGT